>OMJG01000034.1_pt1 | contig 91936 bp, 89 predicted proteins | sample 1646431 | NCBI WGS metagenome assembly OMJG01 (sample SAMN03771674, study PRJEB25209) | food metagenome | isolation source: Cotija cheese | place: Mexico:Jalisco,Michoacan | collected 2011-12-12 | reverse complement strand
CTGAGTTAACATTTTTATACTATTTTGAAATGTCAACTATATAAGGATTATCGCAGAACGTAGTGGGCACGACTTGGAGCCTTTGCTAAGACCAAGTTCGGGCAAAGTCTTCAAGCTCGGCCTTATTCTAGGTAACAAGTTGCTAAGAATAATTTCACTACTGAGCCAATTTTCTTTGCTATTCTGGACTAGATAGTAGTCTTATTTTTTATTACCCAATTGTCTGGAATAAAAAATAAATAACGTTATCTAGTCGGTAGTGACAGCTTTGTGGATGCCCAGTACGTTCCAGCGTTCACAAAGCCGAACGGACGACGGCAATTTAATACTAATTAAAATATAGAAATAACCTAAAATTTAATATTTACTTAATATATAATAACAAAGCTGTAACTTTTTAAAAGCAAATTACTCTTTGGCATCAAAAAATAATTAATTTTTGAGTATCTTAAGCGTGATTGTTATATAATAATGAACGTTACAACAGGATAAGGAGCGATTAATATGGGTTTTTTTAAAAAACATCAAGAAGATCCTGCCAAGAATGATTTTAGTAAAATTTCTCAAGAAATTAAGAATAGTCCCAAAAAATTGTCTGAGGCTCAGAAATTATTTAAAAATAATGAATCTTTACGCAAAAAAGTTGTTGATACTAAGGAACAATCCGAGGATAAATAGATTGTTCTTTTTTTATTGTCTTTTATATTAATTTAAACTAATACTATTCATAAATAAAAACGTATGGTATAGTATTAAAAAAAGAAATGGGGTGTTGCATTATGACGGCAATGACTAGTAAATATCGTATTTTGGAGACTAACGTTTTGTTAGAAAGATTTGTAACGTACAATGAGGTTTTTTCAGAATATTTAAAGACAATCAAAATTATTGAGCGTGGTGAAGCACTTCGATATGAAACATATGGTCGTTTGATCGATAACTATATTCGAAATATCAAACAATTCATTAAATTGTGCAATTCGTATTTGGCCAAGTATAAATTAGAAAACAGTTTAGTGGCTGAAAAACTTAATAATTATTTTTTGGATTTGATGGGGGCAATCAGTTGCATGAATTCAGAAAGTGAAACCGTTGATCACGCTAGTTTAGAGTTAGCTCAATCTCGAATTAAGGAACGACAAACAGAATTTATCAATTCAATTAACTTTTTCATCAAATAAAGGCGGTAACGTCTTTTTTTTATGCCATAATTTTAGTAATCTTATTAATAATGGAGGAACGTCTATGATTTGGAAAAAAATAACAGTCGCTATTCCTAATGATTTCGATCCTGAAATTATTTCGGATGTTTTTATGCGTGTCGGTGCCAATGGTACTGAAATGGTCGATGACGAAGACCAATCAATCAAAACAAAAATCAATTCTTATTTTGATGAAAACAATTATGATGAAGCAATTTTAAATAATTTGAAGACTCAATTGAAAAAATTACCTGAATTTGGCTTTGATATTACTGGTGTGGAAGTTTCGGTTAGTGAACTTGACGACAGCAGTTGGGAAAATGAATGGAAACAATACTATCATCCAGTGAAAATCAGTCGTTATTTGACAGTTGTTCCTAATTGGGTCGACTATCAACCAAGTCATTCAGATGAACACATTATCGTGATGGATCCGGGTAAATCATTTGGTACAGGAACTCATCCAACAACGTATTCTTGTATGCAAGCTTTGGAATTGATTCTAGGCGATGCCAAATCTTTGTATGATGTTGGTACAGGTTCTGGAATCCTTTCTATTCAAGCTCGTCAATTAGGCGTGAAAGACATAAAGGCTTTTGACCTTGATCCTGAAGCCGTTTCAGCTGCTAAAGAGAATATTAAGTTGAATCCTGGTTGTGAAGATATCGAAGTATTTGAGAATTCACTTTTAGATGGCGTTGATGGTAAAGTTGACGTTATTGTAGCGAATATCTTAGCTGATGTGATCCAGCAATTCATACCAGATATTGACCGTCATTTAAATAAGAACGGTTTTGTCGTCTTATCTGGTATCATTAATGAAAAGGAAGCTTTGATCACTAAGCAAATGGAAGAAATTGGTTTCGTTGTTTTAGAAGCCTTCCATTTAAAAGGTTGGTCAACGTTAATTTGTAGAAGAAAAGAAGAGTTCGAGGCAGAAGATGGAGCAATACTTCGTTAAACAAGCAATTACTACTAATAATTTAACAATCGATGATCAAGAAATATTTCGTCATGCCATCAAAGTTTTGCGTCACAAAAATGGCGATGTGATTTATTTAGTTGATCCAGCAAAAAAATTATTCAAAGCGACAATTACATCTGTCGAAACTGAAGAAAAGCAATTTCAAGTTGATTTAAAGTTATTAGATTGGAAAAGTACGGAGTTACCAATTGACGTGACAGTCGCTTGTTCTTTATCTAAAAAGGATAAGATTGAATGGATCACACAAAAATCAACTGAATTAGGTGCTAAAACGATTATTTTCTTCTCTTCCAAATATTCGATTATGAATTGGAAAAAGAATGTCGTTGAAAAAAAGGTTGCTCGATTGCAAGAAATAGCTAAAAATGCAGCTCAGCAATCAAAACGCCGGATAATTCCAGAAGTCATCTATTTAAATTCTTTGAAGGATTTAGTTGACTACAAAAAAGATACCAATTTAGTAGCTTATGAAGAGTCTGCTAAGCAAGGTGAAATTAGCTTGTTGGCTCAAACCTTAAATCAAAATCCGAAATCAACTTTGTGTGCTTTTGGACCAGAAGGTGGCTTTGCTCCTGATGAAATTGATTATTTGAATCAAAATGATTTTTTGTCAGTTGGTTTAGGACCAAGAATTATGCGAGCTGAAACAGCCCCCATGTACTTCTTATCAGTGCTATCATATAAGTATGAATTAACGGTAAAATGAGGAACGTATTGTGAAAAATATTTGGAACAAAGTTGAAAAATCAAAAACAACTTATATTGCATTAATCTCTATTATATTGGTTTTTATTATGCCAATACTATTTAATCTTTTCCATTTGGGTAGAACTAACCGTATTGTCTGGTTGTTTTTTGTTATTAATATCTTTTTTTCTGGTTTCATCGGTTGGTTCTCGAGAAAATATGAATTATCTTTTTATAATTTAGTCATTTTTCCGGTTATCTTTGTAGTCAGTGTTTTTATTAAATACGGACGATATGGTTACTTTTTAGCTGGAATCTATTTAGTTTTAAGTATTTTAATTTATTTCTTATTTGAAAAAGAAAAATAAATGGTAAAATTTTGTTAAAGTAAGCATAATAGTAAGTAAAGAGAAGCACTCGATGAGTGCTTTTTATTGTAACGGGGTGAGTATTTCTATGAAAAAAAATAATATGGACTATACGCCAGAACAAGTACTAGACATTTGTCGTGGCTATATGAATGATGAACACGTTGAGTTTGTGAATAAAGCTTATAATTTTGCGGCTTACGTACATAAAGAACAAAAGCGCGCTACGGGTGAGCCTTACATAATTCATCCTACACAAGTAGCCCAAATTTTGGCCTCGTTACATATGGACCCATATACTGTTGCTGCAGGTTATTTGCATGATGTAGTTGAAGATACTAATGTTACTTTGGGAGATGTCAAAGAATTATTTGGTGATCAAGTGGCAACGATTGTTGATGGCGTTACTAAAATCAGTAAATATAAGTACCATTCACACCAAGAACTATTAGCTGAAAATCATCGTAAAATGTTGTTAGCAACTGCGAAAGATTTACGTGTCATTATGGTCAAATTGGCTGATAGATTGCACAACATGAGAACTTTGAAGGCTTTACGTCCTGATAAGCAACGCCGGATTGCTAATGAAACTTTGGAAATTTATGCTCCATTGGCTGATCGTTTAGGTATCAGTAAGATCAAGTGGGAACTAGAAGACCTTTCATTACATTACATCAATCCACAACAGTATTACCGTATTGTTCATTTGATGAATAGTAAACGTGATCAGCGTGAAGCTTATATTGCTGAAGCTATCGATTATATCAAGAAAAATGTTGACGCTTTAGGAATTAAATACGATATTTACGGCCGTCCAAAGCATATTTATTCAATTTATAAGAAGATGCGTGACAAACATAAGCAATTTTCCGAATTATATGACTTGTTAGCCATTCGAATCGTTGTAGATTCAGTTAAGGATTGTTATGCCGTATTGGGTTCAATTCACTCCAAGTGGAAACCAATCCCTGGTCGTTTTAAGGATTATATCGCCGTACCAAAGGCTAACGGTTATCAATCGCTACATACAACTATCATTGGACCTGGTGGTCAACCGCTAGAAGTTCAGATCAGAACCTTTGAAATGCACCAAGTTGCTGAATATGGTGTTGCAGCTCACTGGGCTTATAAGGAAGGTAATTTTGAAGGCGTTCATTTGGATGATGATGAGCAAAAAATCGATGTCTTCCGAGAAATTTTGGAATTACAGGAAAACTCCGACAATGCTTCTGATTTCATGAAGTCGGTCAAAGGTGAAATCTTCAATGATCGTGTCTATGTTTTCACACCACAGGGTGAAGTTATCGAGTTGCCAAAAGGTGCGGTTACTCTGGACTTTGCTTATCAGGTTCACACTGAGGTTGGGAATCATTCTGTTGGTGCCAAGATCAATGGCAGAATGGTACCTTTGAATTATCAGCTTAAAAATGGTGATATCGTTGAAATGCTGACGAACTCCAATTCTCAACCAAGCCGTGACTGGGTAAATGTTGTCTTTACGTCTAGAGCTAGAAATAAGATCAAGCGTTACTTCAGAACTAAGGATCGTGAAGAGAACATTGCCTTAGGTCGTGAAGCAGTTGAAAATGAGTTTAAAAATCGTTCGTTATCGAGTAAAAAATATCTTGATAAAAAACATCTAGAAATTGCCATGAATATTTTTAACTTCACTGATATTGATGAATTATTCAATGCGGTTGGTTATGGTGAATTATCGCCAATCAACGTGGTTCACAAGTTAGTTAGTGAAGACCCTGATCGTAAAAAAGAAGCCGAGAAAAAAGAACTTGAAGAACAAGTCATTACCGATACTGAAGAAACGCCACAGCCAAAGACTGACAGTCCTAAGTTAAAGAAGGAACGTAACAACGGTAATAACAGTATTTCTGTTCAAGGAATCGATAATTTATTGATTCGTTTGGCAAAATGCTGCAATCCAATTCCTGGAGATAAAATTGTCGGATACATCACTAAAGGGCGTGGGTTAACAGTTCATCGAGCTGATTGTCCTAACGTTCAAAGTGAAGAAGCTAAACGTCGTTTCATTGATGTCAGTTGGGATAATGTCACAAAAGAAAAGCGGTACACTGCAGATTTAGATATTTATGCTTTCAATCGCAACGGCTTAATCAATGAAGTTTTACAAGTTATTAATTCAAATACTAATACTTTGAACAATGTTATCGGTCATTTGGATAAAGAAAAGATGGCAATCATTCATGTAAGTATTGGTGTTAATAATAAAGAACATTTGGATAGTATTATTTCTAAATTGAAGAATATCCCTAATGTATATGAAATAAAGAGGACGGTAGCTTAGTTTATGAAAGTAGTAATACAACGAGTATCGGAAGCAAAAGTTATTGTTGACGAAAAGACACTTGGTCAAATTGATCAAGGTCTTTGTTTGTTAGTAGCTTTTGCAGATGAGGATACTGAAGAAACACTTGAGTACATGGCACGTAAGATCGCTAATATGCGCATTTTTTCAGATGCTGATGATAAAATGAATTTATCAATCAAAGATGTTGGTGGAAAAATCTTATCAATTTCGCAATTTACTTTATATGCTGATACTAAACATGGTAATCGGCCTAGTTTCACGGGAGCTGGTAATTTTGAAGCTTCTAGTCGAAAATATGATCATTTTAATGAATTATTAAGGGAATATGATTTAACTGTTGAAACTGGTGAATTTGGAGCCGATATGCAAGTATCATTGACCAACGATGGACCAGTAACTATTTTAATGGAGAGATAATGATGAAAAGTATTGTTTGGGACTTTGATGATACGATTGCCAATAGTTATCCAGGAATCGTTTCAGCAACACAAAAATCCCTTCGAGAAAATTTTGGTATTAGCTTATCAAAAGATACAATTTTTAAAGAATCTAAAAAGACTTCTGTTCGTAAGTTTGTTACGGAGTTATTAGGGGATCAAGATAATGTCGAACAAGCAGTTAAGATATTTTATGCTAGCTATTATCGATACGAAAAAGAATTTCATGACAGAATAACTTTGATACCACACGTTTTAAAAGAATTAAAATATTGTGATAGTAAGCACTACATGCAATTTATTATTACACATCGTGATCAATCGATTTATGGTTTAGCTAAAACACTCGGCATCGAGCACTTTTTCAAGGAAATTATCAGTGTTGAAGATGGTCATAAAAGAAAACCAGATCCTGAAATGCTGAATTATTTAATTGAAAAGTATGGTTTAGATAAGAATGATCTGTGGGTCATAGGTGATCGTAAGATTGATGTTGACTTCGGTCAAAGTGTTGGTGCCCATACAATTCTTTTTAATTCTGAAAAAGTTGACTTTGAGTATGAGTATAAAGTTAGCGATATTACTGAAATCGAACAAATTATCTAAATGTGGTATGACAGTGATCTTATAAAAATAATTGAGGAAAATAAATGGATAATAAACTTGTAAAACTAACTTATGACCAAATCATTGCAATACATTTGGCAATTAACGAAAGTGAAGAAATTACTTTAAGTGAGAAGCGCCTTCAAAGTAATCTAAATTTTTTGAATCAATTTGAAGATTTACAATGGTATGCTACACATTTAGTATGTACGATGATCGTTGATGATATCTTTGAAACGGACAATGAAGTAACTACGGTGGCTGTGTTGGATTATTTCTTACACTTGAACGGTTATGGTCTTGATATGACTAAAGATGTTGATAAAACAACTTTGCATGGCTTGATTAAGACAATCAAAGAGTCTGATAAACTAGAAAAAGACGATTTACAAAATATTCGTGGCGTTTTGTCCACTTGTATCCATCCAATAAGTGCTGATTAATTTCAGTGCTTTTTTGTTTTGTAATAAATTTGCTAAAAGTATCTAAAAAAGTTTAGTATTGGAAATGTATTTTGTATGAAAGAGGCAAATTTATGAAAAGTAAACATAATATTTTGACACTCTTTGCGACCAGCTTTATGTCATTCATGCAATTGCTTGATGCTTCAATTGTTAATGTGGCGATACCTAGTTTAACGAAGGATTTACATGTGCCAATGAATAGAGCTGAATGGATCGTGTCAGTTTATTTAATTATGATTTGTATGTTGCTGTTATTTTGGGGAAGAATGGCAGACCAAATTGGATATATTAAGATTTTTCAAACAGGAACAATATTTTTCACTTTAGGTTCATTGATTTGTGCTTTGAGTCCAAGCTTATATTTGCTGCTAATAGGACGAGTCGTTCAGGGTTTGGGAGCTAGTATGAGTATGGCTACTAATATCGGAATCATTGCGATGATTTTTCCAATGCATCAACGTGGGCGTGCTTATGGGATAAATAGTATTATTGCTCAATTAGGTAATATTTCTGGACCAGGTTTGGGAGGCTTGATCTTAGGAGCTTTATCGTGGCATTGGATTTTTATTATAAATATTCCAATTGGAATTATTGTTTATATTTATGGACGATTCATGTTTCCAAAAGAAAAACGTCTTTCTAAAGCGATTGCTTATGATTGGACTGGTTTAGTCGCATATTCGATAGCAATTGCCACGTTCTTTATTAGTATCTTTATGGGACAAGATATTGGTTTTGGTAATAGTAATGTTTGGTTGATTTTTATTGTTAGTTTAGTCTTCTGGTTAGTCTTCTTCTATATTGAAAATCATAAGGAAGAACCACTGATCAATTTGAAGATATTCAAGATATCTCGATTAACTTTAAGTTTAGTGAGTGCCTTGATCGTCTTTTCAATTGGTTATTACGCTAACGTAATTATGCCGTTTTATTTAACTGATTTCCGTTCACTAAGCACTTCGTTAACAGGATTGATCATGATGGCAATTCCGTTTGCTAACGTGATTGCGGCACCGATTGCAGGTTATTTCACTGATAAATATAATGCAGCTAGTGTTTCGATTTTTAATTTGTTCGTTTATGCAATACCAATCGTTTTCTTGACTTTAATATCTGGTAAAGAAAATTTAGTTATCTTTACGTTCATGTTATTGTTCTTGGGAATCGGTAATGGTGGATTTCAAAATAATCCGATGATCATGGGTTATGCACCTCAAGAGTATCAAGGTATTGCTGGTAGTTTAGCAGCCTTGTTTAGAAATCTTGGGATGGGAATTGGTGTCAGTATAGCAACTACTAGTTTGTATTCAGGGATGAGTTTTAAAGCGGGTAAGCAAATTGCCTATTATCCAACAAAACATCCAAGCTGGTTTTTAAATGGAATGCATTTTGCTTATTTGACAGCTTTAGGCTTGTTGATTTTAGCAATCGTTTTAGTTTATTCAATTCATAAAATAGACAAAAAAGAAGCTCTAAGTAAGAGATAAAATCTTATTTAGAACTTCTTTTTTTATTTGAAGTATTCTTTCAAACCATTAGTTACGTCAATCGCAACTTGCTGTTTGTATTTAGCTGAATTGATGTATTTATAATCAGATTTGGAATTGATATAGCCTAGTTCGATTAAGACAGATGGTTGACTGTTGTAATGCAAGACGTAAAGGTCTTTTTGAGCAGTACCACGGTTGCCAATAGCCAGGCTCTTTAATTGACTATTTAAGTCATCGGCCAATTCGCCATCTTTGTTTTTGTTGTAGTAGTAAGTTGTCAAACCAGAACCGGCGTTTGCCTGGGCACTGGAATCAAAGTGCAAACTAATAAAGGCATCAGCTTGAATTTTACTAGACAAACGAGCTCTTTGACCAAGTGACTTACTATCATCACCTGATCTAGTTAGAACTACACGTGCACCAGTCTTTTCGAGTTGTTGTTTGATTGCTTTGGCGTAGGCGAGGGTAAAGTTCTTTTCAAAAGTATTCTTCTTTGATTCCGCACCAGAATCGTCGCCACCATGTCCAGGATCAATTACGATCGTGGCTTCAGAAATATTAGTAGCAGCTGATTTGACAGCACTTTTAGTACCAGAAATAGTTACGACCCAGCTAGCAACGTATCCAACTGAACCGTCGGAATCACGGACTTTATACCATTTACCATCTTTTCCAAGATAATCAAATTGCTTACCGACCTTAGCTGTTTTTACGACTCGACCATTTTGATTAGGTTCGATTCTTAATTTGGTATTAGGTTGGGTAACGGTAACTTTCTTAATATCGTTGTCAGATGAATTGGATGAATTAGAAACGCTTGTTGAACCAGAGGTTTTATCCGTACCTTGAATGAAACTTGATTTGACCCAACCAGCAGTGCCACTGTATAAAATCTGTGTCCAGTCTTGTTCTTGATACATGATAGTGACTTTTTGCGATTGTTCAATCGTACCTAAGACGTCACTATTGGCATCGGCACTCTTGAAGACAGTCGTATTGGGAACCTTAACGATTCCAACTTTATTGGTTGCCGAACTTACTTCAGTGTTGTCGATCAACCAGCTGGCGACCCAGCCAATTTTATCTCCAGATAATCTTACTTGATACCATTTATTTTTTTCGTCCAAGATGGCTAATTTGTCACCTTTTTTGACTTGTCCCATGTTGGCATATGAGAGTCCTGGTCCAACACGAACATTGACAGAGTCAGATTGAACGACAACAGCATTGGCACTTGCTAAAGCTACTGTTGACCAACTAGACAAGGCAAGTAATAACAAAATGGCAAGAAGAATCCGGTTCTTCATAAAAAAAGTTTTTATTTTTTTCATTTGACTGATTCCTTTGCTCTCTAATTACTGACGGTTATATACCTTTATTTTACTGAATAATAGTGAAACTTGAAAGAATATTATGACATTTTGTTGCTAAAACTTGACATTTCGTTCGTTTTTGGTAGTTTATATGTATATTGCAAATCAAATGAGATTGTTTTACAGAGAGTCTGGCTGCTGAGAACAGATGACAATTATTTGTGTGACGTTACTAAATCGTTTGGCAGGCGTTAACTGCAGCAACAAAACTAGGTGGTACCGTGCGAAAATGCACCCTTGTCTTATTTGGACAAGGGTGTTTTTTATTTTAAGGAGGATTTTATGCGTTATCAAAAACCAAAGGGGACCATGGATATTTTGCCTGGCGAATCAAGCAAATGGCAATACGTGGAATCTATCGCAGCTGATACATTTAATAAGTATCGTTTTTCAGAAATTAGAACACCAATCTTTGAATCATACGATGTCTTTGAAAGATCATCAGGTGACACATCTGATATTGTTTCTAAGGAAATGTATGATTTTCATGATAAAGGTGACCGACACATTGCTTTGAGACCAGAAGGAACAGCTGGGGTCGTTAGAGCTTTTGTTGAGAATAAACTTTATGGTCCAGAACAAATTAAGCCTTACAAAGTTTGGTATAAAGGACCAATGTTTAGATATGAACGCCCTCAATCAGGTCGTCAACGTCAATTCCATCAAATCGGTGTTGAAGCTTTTGGTTCTGATTCACCAGAATTAGACGCTGAAATTATTTCAGTCGGTTTGGAATTTTTGAATCGTTTGGGTATTAAGAATTTAAAGGTTGCTTTGAATACTCTAGGTGACCCAGAATCACGTGCTGCTTATCACAAGGCTTTGGTTGATTACTTCACACCATTTAAAGATCAATTAAGCGATGACTCAAAAGTACGTTTGGAGAAAAATCCTCTAAGAATTTTGGATAGTAAAGATGCTGGTGATAAGAAGATCGTAGCCAACGCTCCTTCAATTCTAGATTATTTGAATGAGGCTTCAGAACAACGTTTTGAATATCTTAAAGGCCTTTTGGATGATTTAAATATCAATTATGAAGTTGATTCAACAATGGTTCGTGGTCTTGATTATTACAACCACACAATTTTTGAATTCATGGTGACTGATCCGGCTTTTGATAATAAGGAAATTACTGTCTTGGCTGGTGGAAGATACAATGGCCTAGTTGAAGAATTAGGTGGACCAGAAACTCCTGGTATTGGTTTTGGACTAGGGGTTGAACGTTTAATGTTCCTTCTTAAAGATGAAGACTTACCAGTTCAAAATGGCTTGGACGTTTACTTGGTAACTATTGGTGAAAAAGCTGAACGTGCTTCAGTTAAAATCTTATCTGATTTACGTAGAGCTGGATTCAGTGCTGATAAAGATTATCTTCAAAGAAAAATCAAGGCACAATTCAAGACTGCTAATAATTTGAATGCTAAATATACAGTAACTATTGGCGATAGTGAATTGGAAAATAAGACAGCTAATGTTAAGAATATGGCTACAACTGAACAAGTTAGTGTTTCATTGGATAATTTAGCCGAAGAATTGAAAAAAATCGAGGGATAAACATGGAAGAAAGAACAGATTATTGTGGCAACATTACTGAAAAATATGTTGGTCAAAAAGTATCTTTAGATGGTTGGGTTCAACGCCGTCGTGATTTAGGTGGATTGGTCTTCGTCGACCTTAGAGATTATAAAGGAATCGTTCAATTAGTATTTAATACTGATCATCAAGATGTTTTAGATATTGCTGAAACATTGCGTTCAGAATACGTTATTAATGTCATTGGTACTGTTAGACTTCGTGGTGAAGGCGCTACTAACGATGATATGACAACTGGTAAAGTTGAAGTTGTTGTTGAAAAGGTAGAAATCCTTAACAAATCATTGACACCACCATTTGAAATCAAAGATGGTATCGACTCTTCAGAAGAAACAAAATTAAAGTATCGTTACCTTGATTTACGTAGACCTGAAATGCAAAAAGCTATCAGAACACGTGCTCAAATCAAGCATTCAGTTAACGAATACTTGTACGAAAATGGCTTTATTGATATTGAAACACCAAACTTAACACCATCAACACCAGAAGGTGCTCGTGATTACTTAGTACCTTCACGTGTTTATCCTGGACGTTTCTTTGCACTTCCACAATCACCACAATTGTTCAAGCAACTATTGATGGTCGGTGGATTTGACCGTTATTTCCAATTGGCACACTGTTTCCGTGATGAGGATCTTCGTGGTGACCGTCAACCCGAATTTACTCAAATTGACCTTGAAACTAGTTTCATGAATCAAGAAGAAATTCAAACTGTTACTGAAGGCCTTATCGCCCGTGTTATGAAAGACGAAAAGGGTATCGAGGTAAAGACTCCTTTCCCAAGAATCAACTGGGATGACGCTATGGACCGCTTTGGTTCTGATAAGCCTGATGTTCGTTTCGGTATGGAATTACAAAACCTAAATGATATTTTCAAAGATACTGAATTCAAAGTTTTCAAGGGAACTATCGATAATGGTGGACAAGTTAAGGCTATCGTTGTTAAAGATGGTGCTGACAAGTACTCAAGAAAGAATATTGAAAGCTATCAAGAATACATCAAGCGTTTTGGTGCTAAAGGACTAGCTTGGGCTAAGTTCAACGACAATGAATTAACTGGTGGCGTATCTAAATTTATCAAAGCTCAAGAAGCACAATTAGTTTCAACACTTGGTCTTGAAAACAACGACTTATTATTATTCGTTGCTGACAACAAGAAGGTTGTTGCTGATTCATTAGGTTACTTGAGAAAAGCTATTGCTAAGGAACAAAACTTGTACGATCCTAAAGAATTTGCCTTTATTTGGGTCGTAAACTGGCCATTGTTCGAATACGATGAAGGAATCCAAAGATGGACTGCTGCTCACCATCCATTTACAATGCCAAATGAAGAAGATGTTCACTATCTAGATGACGGTGAAGATCCTCACAAGGCGTATGCTCAAAGTTACGATATCGTTCTAAACGGTTACGAACTTGGTGGTGGATCGATCCGTATCCATGACTACAAGATCCAAGAAAAGATGCTTAAAGCTTTGAACTTCACTAAAGAAAAAGCTTATGAACAATTCGGTTTCCTATTGGATGCTTTACAATACGGTTGTCCTCCACATGGTGGTTTGGCTATTGGTTTGGATAGATTTGCTATGCTACTATCAGGCAAAGACAATATCCGTGACGTGATTGCATTCCCTAAGAATTCAAATGCCACAGAACCAATGACACACGCTCCACTTGAAGTTTCAAAACAACAATTGGACGATCTTGGAATTGAAGTTAGTAAGAAAGACTAATTCTAAGTAATATTAATAAAAGATAGCATCTGTATTAAGAATGACTCTCTAAAGGAGATCTTTTCTAGAATACAGATGCTATTTGTTTTTGATATTAAAATTAGAGCCACTATCCAGTCCAGAATGGCAAAGAAAATTGGCTCAGATGTGAAATTTCTCTTGGCAATTTATTGCCTAGTGAAAGACCGAGCTTGAAGACTTTGCCCGATTTTGGTCTTAGCAAAGGCTCCAAGTCGCGTCCACATCGTTCCAGCCAAATTTTCTTTGCTATGGAGGACGGAATATTATCATCAACCAAAAAAACTAGGTATTTAATGAAATCATTTAAATTAAATTTAAATTAGAAAACGATTTAAATTGTGCACAATTGAGCATGGCTATCACTTGATACTGTAAGTTTGTGAGCAGAGTGGTGGAATTAATATTCGAAAAGTTTATACTAGTTAATATAAATTCAGAAGGAGTGATTTTATGTCAAAAGAATACAAGAAGGATTTAACTGACTTAAATGATGAGGAGTATCAAGTAACTCAACATGCTGCCACAGAAAGTCCTTTTAGTGGAAAGTACGATGATTTCTACAAAAAGGGTATCTATGTTGATATTACTAGTGGTGAACCATTATTTTCTTCAGCTAAGAAGTACGATGCTGGTTGCGGCTGGCCATCATTTAGTGAACCAATTGCTAAACTTAAGCAAAAGCGTGATACAAGATTAAGTCGTGAAAGAACTGAGGTTAGAAGTGAATCGGCAGACTCTCATTTGGGCCACGTCTTTACTGATGGGCCAGAAGAATTGGGTGGCTTAAGATATTGTATCAACTCAGCTGCCTTAAAATTCATTCCTTATGATGAAATGGATCAAAAAGGTTATTCAGATTACAAAAAATACGTTGACGAAGGAGATGCTGACTAGTGGCTAAAGAAACTGCTATTTTTGCCGGAGGCTGTTTCTGGTGTATGGTCAAACCATTCGATGAACAACCTGGAATTATTTCCGTTGTTTCGGGTTATTGTGGTGGACATGTTGACAATCCAACTTATGAACAAGTTTGTTCTGAAACTACCGGTCATGCTGAATCTGTAGAAATTACTTTTGATAATGATGTGATTTCTTACAAAGATTTAGTTGAAATTTATTGGCAAGTAGCCGATCCAACTGATGCTATGGGCCAATTTCAGGATCGCGGTGACAGTTATCGTCCAGTAATTTTCTATCAAAGCGAAGCACAAAAAGAAGTTGCTGAAGCATCCAAAAAGAAATTAGCTGAGTCAGGAGAATTTAGTGATCCTATCGTTACAAAAATCCAGCCTGCTACTAAGTTTTGGCCTGCTGAAGACTACCACCAAGACTTCTACAAAAAGAACCCTCTACGCTTTGAAATGGAAGAGAGCGGCGGTCGAGCAGAATATATCAAAAATCACCGTAAATAACTCGAAAAAGTCTGAAAATACTAGGATTTGTGCTAATATGTTGTAAGTAACTTAAGACAATTAGGAGAAATTTTAGTATGGGTGAATTAGATAAGCTGATCGAAAGGCATCAGTACTTATCCAAAATTTCAATAGCATTTTTATATTCTATCGCAGTATCTGTAGCGGTTAATATGTTTTGGACGCCGGGTGGAATTTATGGTTCAGGTGTAACTGGTGCGGCACAATTAATTTCTACAATTTCGCATCGTTGGTTTCCGTTCGATATCTCAACTGCGATTATGTACTTTGCACTGAATGCTCCGCTATTCGTACTTTCTTGGCGAAAAATTGATCACAAGTTTACCATTTTTACAGTTATTGCAGTTGCTCTAGCCAGTATGATGATGCACTTGTTGCCACCAGTCAAGATAACGGCTGATCCATTAGTTTGTGCCATTTTTGGTGCAGTCGCTAATGGGTTTGGTACCGGAATGGCTTTGAGAAATGGTATTTCCACTGGTGGAATTGACATTTTAGGAATTATTTTGCGTAAGAAAACTGGTAAAAGTGTTGGTACGATCAATATCATGTTCAATGTGTTTATCGTTGCTTGTGCGGGATTTTTGTTCGGCTGGGTCCACGCTTTGTACAGTGCCGTCAGTATCTTCATCAACGGTCAAGTGATTGATATGATTTATAACAAAGATCAAAAACTTCAAGTTATGATTGTTACTTCTAAACCTAAAAATGTTATTACACAAATTCAAAATGAAATGAGACGTGGTATTACTATCGTTCATGACGCTGAAGGTGCTTATAAACATGAAGAAAAAACGATTCTTTTCACAGTTATTTCACGTTCAGAATTGCATGATTTAAGTACGGCAATGTCGTTATCTGATCCACACGCTTTTGTTAGTGTCACGGATACGGTCAAAGTCATGGGTAGATTTTATCAAGCTCATATTTATTAAAGCGAGGTCAAAAGGCTTCGCTTTTTTGTATGCTATACTTTATTTGATTTTACAAATGGAGGGATACAGATGATAATTGGTTCACATGTGGCGATGAAAGCCCCTAAAATGCTCGCTGGTTCAGCTAAGGAAGCTCATAGTTATGGTGCTAACGCAACGATGATCTTTACGGGTGCTCCTCAAAATACTCGTCGAAAAGATGTTTCAGAAATGAATATACCTGAAGGGCAGCGTCTATTAGAGATGTATGGTATTAAAAATATTATTGGTCATGCACCTTATATTATTAATTTAGGAAATACTTTAAAACCTGACAAATTGGAATTTGGTATCGATTTTATGCGAGGAGAAATCAAACGTTGCGATGCTTTAGGAATTCAAGCCTTAAGTTTTCACCCGGGTGCTCATTTGAAACAAGGTCCTGACGTCGCACTAAAACAAATTGGACAAGCTTTAAATGAAATTATTGATCCTAACCAAAAGGTTTCGATTGCAATTGAAACGATGGCTGGTAAAGGAACTGAAGTAGGGACGAGTTTCGAACAAATTGCACAAATTTTTGATAATTGTGCTCAAAACGATAAATTGTCCGTCACAATGGATACTTGTCACATGAGCGATGCTGGTTATGACGTTAAAAATGATTTTGATGGTGTCTTAAATGAATTCGACCACATTATTGGTTTAAAAAATCTGTCTGTAATTCATTTAAATGATTCTAAAAATGAACGTGGTTCACATAAAGATCGTCATGAAGATATAGGCTTTGGTACGATAGGTTTTGATGCTTTGAGTTATGTAGCTCATCATCCACAGTTGGAAGATATTCCTAAGATCATGGAAACACCTTATGTTAAACGTGATGAAAATGATAAAAAGGGAATCGCTCCATTTAAACCAGAGATTGAAATGCTTTTAGCTGATAAATTTGATCCAGAAATGAAAGAAAAGTTAATCAAGGCATAATAAAAAGGGTTCGACCCATTGTAGGATCGAACTCTTTTTAACAGAATTAGCCTTTTTTATAGCCGTCAAAATGTAAAATTTCCATGATAATTGCCGCTGTCTCTTCAATTGATCGGTCGGCAACATTGATAACTGGACAACCTAATTTCTTATATAACTTATTGGAATAATCAAGTTCTTTTTGAATTTCATCTTCTTCGGAATAAGTAGTGTTGGCGCTTAAGCCATAGGCAATCATTCTTTGACTACGGATTTTACTTAAAACGTTAATATCATTCGTTAAACCGACAATTTTCTTAGGGTCGACTTCCCATAATTCGTCAGGAATGCCTGTTACAGGGCTTAATGGAAGGTTGGCAACCTTGATATTCTTATTAGCTAAATAAAGTGAGAGCGGCGTTTTCGAGGTTCTAGAGATACCTAAGAGAACAAGGTCTGCTTCTAAGAAACCTTTGGGATTTTGACCATCATCATTGCTGACAGTGAATTCCATCGCCGAGATCATGTCGAAGTAGTCTTTATCCAATTCATGAATAAGCCCTTTTTTACGAATTGGTTCTTGTTTAGTCATTTGTGAGAATGTACCAATGATTGGATTTAAAATATCATAGTAGACAATACCATTATCCTGACAAAATTCATTAATAACTTTACAAGTTTCCTTTGAAACAATCGTGTGCAAAACGACAGCTTTCTTCTCTTTGGCCATTGATAAGATGTTATCTAGTTGTTCATCTTTTTTGATAAAAGGATACTTGGTGTAAGTGGTGTCCATTTCTGGAAATTGAATGAAAGCTGCTTTTGCAACTCTTAAAGCGGTTTCTCCAACGCCATCGGACAATACAAAAACGTCTAATTTCTGTGTCATAATAAATTCCTCCAAAAAAATGTAAAAAATTATTTGAACATTATCTTCTTTTTGTTATAATAACATATGAACTGCTAGAGCAATAGACAGTTACGTTAGAAATCGGAAGGAGGGATTATCATATGGCAAAAACCGTCGTTCGTGAAAACGAGTCGCTTGATGATGCTCTTCGTCGATTCAAACGTTCCGTTTCAAAGAGTGGTACTCTTCAAGAATATAGAAAACGTGAGTTTTACGAAAAGCCAAGTGTCAAGAGAAAATTAAAGTCTGAGGCTGCTCGTAAGCGCAACAAGAAACGTCGTTAATAGATAGTTTCAAAAGGTTAAAACAATTTATTGTTTTAACCTTTTTTTTGTCAAAAAAATCGTTCATTGTGCTATCATTCAAACTAATAGGAAGGTTGGGTGTTTATTGGCAGAAAAAATTGAACAAATAAAAGAAAGCATTCAAATCAAAAATCCTCAAGATGCGATTAATCTTTTTGGAGTTAATGATAGTAATTTGCAGTTGATTGAGGAAGGACTCGATGTCCAAATTCATGCATTTGGTGATCGCTTAGATGTAATGGGTGTAGATGGTAATGTTCATCAGGCTCTTGCACTGTTAAAAAAATTAATTGAATTAGCTCAAACTGGTATTAGTTTAGGTTCAGCTGATATTGTCAGTGGAATGAAAATGGTTGAACGTGGTACTTTGGAATACTTCGGCGACTTATATAAAGACGAATTGTTAAAAGATTTCAGTGGTAAACCCGTTCGTGTAAGAAACTTTGGTCAAAAACAATACGTTAATGCTATTAAACATAATGATATTACCTTTGGTATTGGACCAGCTGGTACTGGTAAAACTTATTTAGCCGTTGTTATGGCTGTAGCTGCTTTAAAAAAAGGCCGTGTTAAAAGAATTATTTTGACTCGTCCTGCTGTTGAAGCCGGAGAAAGTCTAGGATTTTTACCAGGTGATTTAAAAGAAAAGGTCGATCCATACATGAGACCAATCTATGATGCTTTGTATGCAATTTATGGAGCTGATCACACCGGTCGTCTTCTTGAACGTGGTGTAATCGAAGTAGCTCCCTTGGCTTATATGAGAGGGCGTACTTTGGATGAAGCATTTGTTATCCTAGATGAAGCTCAAAACACTACTAGAGAACAAATGAAGATGTTCTTGACACGTTTAGGCTTTGATTCCAAGATGATCGTTAACGGTGATATTTCACAGATCGATTTGCCAGGTCATCAAAGAAGTGGTTTAATTCAAGCACAATCTATTTTGAAAGATTTGCCACATATTGGGTTCGTAAATTTCAGTTCAGCAGATGTTGTAAGACATCCAGTTGTAGCTGAAATTATCGATGCATATGAGGATTCAGATAAAACTAAAAAATAACTATTGGGGATTATTATTATGGACTTAGAGATTTACAATGATGATAATTTGATTGACCAAGCAAGAGAAAATTGGGTCAAAGATATCGTTCAATTCACTTTTAACAAATTAGAACTAAAAGATAGTACTCAATTATCGATTCATTTTGTTACTAAAGATAAAATTCATGAGATCAACAAAGAATACCGTGATACTGATCGTGCAACTGACGTTATCAGTTTTGCTATCAACGATGGTGAGGATTCTTTAGATTATCTAGAAGCTCAAATTCCTGATTTGCCAGTTGATTTGGGAGACTTGTTTATTAGTGTTGAAATTGTTGATGAGCACGCTAAGGAGTATGAGCATTCATTTGATCGTGAATTAGGCTATACGATTGTACATGGTATTTTGCACTTAAATGGTTATGACCATATTAAAAAAGAAGATGAGAAAGTTATGATCGGTTTGCAAGAAAAGATTCTCAGTGCTTACGGTTTAGAAAAATAATCTTAAAGGGGATATAGAGCTTAGCTTTATATTCTTTTTCTTTGTTTTACTTTGAGGTTTAAGTGATTTCTAGTATTATAATTAGTAATTGAGAATTACAAAACGACTGAGTAATCAGTGATAAGGATATGGATTAATTATGGAAAATAACTTTAAATCAGGGTTCGTTGCTATTATTGGACGTCCTAATGTTGGTAAATCAACTTTTATGAATCGCATTATCAAAGAACAAATTGCAATTACTTCACCAAAAGCTCAAACAACTAGAAATAAGATTCAAGGTATTTATACTGATGACGAGCGTCAAATCATCTTTTTAGATACACCAGGTATTCACAAACCTCATAACGACTTGGATCAATACATGGATAAGGCTGCCATTTCGGCACTTAAAGAAGTCGATGCCGTGCTTTTCATGACCGAAGCTGGTGAACAAGCAGGCCCTGGGGATAAATTTATCATTGAAGAATTGAAAAAAGTTAAAGCACCGGTTTTCTTGATTTTAAATAAGATTGATTTGATCAATCCTGATGAAATGGCACCACAAATTGATGAATACAAAGATTTGATGGACTTCGCTGAAATCATTCCTATTTCAGCTACAAATGGTAACAATGTTGAAGATTTGATTGATTCTTTAACAAAAGCCTTGCCAGTAGGTCCTCAATATTATGCGGATGACCAAATTACTGACCATCCAGAGTATTTTATTGTTGGCGAATTGATTCGTGAAAAGATTTTGGAAGATACTCGCGATGAAATTCCTCACTCAATTGCGGTAGTAGTTGAATCAATGAATCAGCGTTCAGAAGCTGGTAAACTTCAAATCGAAGCTTATATCTACGTTGAGCGTGACAGTCAAAAACCAATCGTCATCGGTAAAGGTGGCTCAATGCTAAAGAATATCGGTATCGGTTCAAGAATCAAGATTGAACATTTATTAGGTGAAAAAGTCAATTTAAAACTTTGGGTTCGTGTTAAGAAAAATTGGCGTGATGATCCAGCCTTCTTAGCCAGTGCGGGCTATTCATTAAAGGACTTGAACAATTAATGGCTCAAGCTCCAACTAACTTCTTTGGTATCGTCGTTCGTAGGCAACGTTATAAGGAAAGAGATGCTTTAGTTACTATTTTGACTAAAGAATATGGCTTCAAGACTTTTTTAGTTCGAGGAACACAGACTGCTAAATCAAAAATTTCTGGAGCAGTAATTACATTTTCTTATGGGGATTATTTGGGAGTCATTAAAAATGATGGCTTGTCTTATTTGAATTCTGCTAGTAACATCAAACAATTCGATGAAATTGTTCAAGATATTGAGTTGAATGCCTATGCGACTTTTCTTTTTGATTTGTATCATGAGGCCTTTGTCGATGATCCAGTGCCAGATTCTTGGTATCGAATGCTATTTAAGGCTTTGTTGTATATTGAAAATGGCTATGATGCGCAAATTATTGTTAATATCATGCAAATGAAACTATTAAAAGCTTTTGGGGTAGCGCCAAATATGGATAGTTGTGTTGTTGGCGGTGAAACTGAAGGAATTTTTGATTTTTCGGTTTTATTAGGCGGTTTGATTTGTTCAAAACATTTTGACAACGATATTCATCGACTACACATTCCAAAACGAATTATTTATTTCTTACGACTTTTCAGTAAAATTGACCTTTCACAAGTCGGTCGAATTGAAATAAAAGAAAGTAATAAAGATCTGATTCAACATGCAATTGATGCAATTTATTTAGGAACAGTTGGTTATTATCCTAAGAGTAAAACTTTTATTGATAAAATGAAGCGAGTTCGTTTTTAGTCGATTGACAATTTTTACAAAAATGGTTATATTGATAAATGTTGAAACAGCGACGAAGAATAGTGAAAGCTTCGATTGAATTATGGCGTACGATTTAATTTGAATATAAAAGAGCAGGACTTAGTCCTGAATTAGGGTGGAACCGCGAATACTCGTCCCTTGCAGAAGTACCTTAGTGTACCTGCAAGGGATTTTTTTGTATCCATCCGAAGGGAGAAAACATGGTCAAAAAATTAAATATACAAGATATGATTCTTACACTCCAAAAGTTTTGGGGTAGTAAAGGCTGCATGTTGATGCAAGCTTATGATACGGAAAAAGGTGCCGGAACAATGAGCCCTTATACATTCCTTCGTGCAATCGGACCTGAACCTTGGAATGCTGCATACGTTGAACCTTCAAGACGTCCCGCTGATGGTCGTTATGGTGAAAATCCTAACCGTTTATACCAACACCACCAATTCCAAGTAGTTATGAAACCAGCCCCAGAAAACATCCAAGAATACTACTTAGATTCACTTCGTGCTTTGGGAATTGAACCTTTGGAACATGATATTCGTTTCGTTGAAGATAACTGGGAAAACCCATCAATGGGCTGTGCCGGTGTTGGTTGGGAAGTTTGGCTTGACGGTATGGAAGTTACTCAATTTACATACTTCCAACAAGTCGGTGGACTTCAATGTCACCCAACAACTAGTGAAATCACATATGGTGTAGAACGTTTGGCATCATACATCCAAGATGTTAACTCGGTTTATGATCTTGAATGGGGTGACGGCGTATTGTACGGTGATATTTTCAAAGAACCTGAATACGAACACTCAAAATACTCATTTGAAGAAAGCAATCAAGACATGCTTTTCAAGTTCTTCGATGAATATGAAAAAGAAGCAAACCGTTTGATGGACCTAGGTTTGGTTCACCCAGCCTATGATTACATTTTGAAATGTTCACATACATTTAACTTGCTAGATGCCAGAGGCGCTGTTTCTGTTACTGAACGTGCTGCCTTCTTGTCACGTATTAGAAAGATGGCTCACAAGGTTGCTAAGGCCTTTGTTGAAGAAAGAAAGAAACGTGGTTTCCCACTTTTAGCAAATAGTGAAGCAAAGGAGAAAGCAAATGACTAAAAATTACTTATTAGAAATTGGTTTGGAAGAAATGCCAGCTCACGTAGTAACTAAGAGTGTGAACCAATTTGCCCAAAGAGCTGAAAAATTCTTGAAAGAAAATCGTATTTCTTTTGATTCAATCGAAAAGTATTCAACTCCTAGACGTTTAACTATTTTGGTTAAAGGTATCGCTGAAAAACAAACTGATATTGACGTTAAAGCAAAGGGTCCTTCCAAAAAAATTGCTCAAGATGCTGACGGCAACTGGACTAAAGCTGCTCAAGGATTTGCTCGTGGACAAGGGATGACTGCCGACAATATTTTCTTTGAAGATCTCAAAGGTACTGAATATGCCTACATCCAAAAGCATGAAGATGGCCAAAAAGTTGAAGATGTTTTGAGCCACATGGATGAAGTTATCAAAGCTATCACATTCCCTACAAGAATGCGTTGGGGTTCATACGACTTTGAATATATCAGACCAATTCACTGGTTGGTATCACTATTGGATACAAAAGAAGTACCAGTAAAGATTTTGGATGTTGTTTCTGGTCGTATCAGTCGCGGTCACAGATTCTTAGGTCAAGATGTTGAAATCGACGACGCTAAAAACTACGTTGAGAAATTGAAATCACAATTTGTTATCGTTGATGCTAAAGCTCGTAAACAAGTTATTTCTGACCAAATCGAAAAGATTGCTCAAGACAATGACTGGGATATCGATGTAGACCAAGATTTACTTGAAGAAGTAAACAACTTAGTTGAATATCCAACTACTTTCTATGGTTCATTTGACGAGAAGTATCTTGAAATTCCTGACGAAGTTTTGATTACTTCAATGAAAGATAACCAAAGATACTTCTACGTTCGTGACCAAAAAGGCAACTTAGCTCCTTACTTTATTGGGGTTAGAAATGGTAACTCAGAACACATCGAAAACGTTATTCGTGGTAATGAAAAGGTTCTAGTAGCTCGTCTAGAAGATGCTGATTTCTTCTTTAAGGAAGATCAAAAGAGGACAATTGCTGATTATGTTGAAAAGCTCAAATCAGTTAACTTTCACGTTAAGATCGGTACAATGTATGAAAAAATGGCTCGTGTGCACCAAATTGCTGACCATTTAGCTGATATTTTCCAATTCTCGGACACAGAAAGAAAAGATTTACTTCGTGCTAGTGATATTTACAAGTTCGATCTTGTAACTAACATGGTTGATGAATTCTCTGAATTGCAGGGTGTCATGGGTGAGAAATACGCCGAAATCATGGGTGAAACAAAGGCTGTTGCTCAAGCAATTAGAGAACACTACATGCCAATTTCTTCAGAAGGCGATTTGCCAGAAACTAAAGTTGGTGCCGCCCTAGCCATTGCTGACAAGTTAGATTCAATCGAAACATTCTTTGCTGTTGATTTGATTCCTAGTGGTTCAAATGATCCTTATGCATTGCGTCGTCAAGCTTATGGTATCGTTAGAATCCTTGATCAATATCAATGGTCAATGAACTTAAATGACTTACAAGACTACTTGAAGGACAATGTAACCGTTCCTGAAAAACTAGACTTGAATGCTCATAAACAAGACGTGATTGACTTCATGATCGATCGCGTCCGTCAACTATTGAAGCAAAACAAGATTAGAACAGACATCATTGATGCTGTAGCTGGTGGTTCAAATATCGATGCTATTGAAATGATCAACGTTGCTCAAGTGCTACAAAACCACGTTAATGATGATGACTTCAAGGTAGTTATGGAAGCTCTTGGCAGAATCGTTAACTTGTCTAAGAAAGCTAAGTTCGGGTATTCTGATGATTTGGCTGTTGATGACTCTCTATTTGAAAATCCATCTGAATCACAATTGAACCAACAAGTTGCCGCTATTAAAAACGACAACGCTGAAGATTTATTCAAACAATTAGCCGCTTTACGTCCTGTGATTGACTCATACTTTGATGAAAATATGATTATGGCTAAAGATGAAAAAGTTAAGAATAATCGTTTGACTCAATTAGTTATCGCCAATCATTTGATTGCTAACTTGGGTGATTTATCTAAAATTGTTACTAAATAAGCATTTTAAAGAAGCTGCCTTTTGGGCAGTTTTTTATTTTCAAAAAAAATCGGCAAAAAGCAAGTCAATTACGTGACTTTTACATTGGAGCGTGTATAATGAGTAGTTGACAAGTGACTAGTGGTCCCAGTTTGCACTTTTTGTGGGAGCACTTTTTTATTTACTAGTCGCTGGTGGTTAAGGTCGTAAATGATTTTAACATCTATTAAGCAGGAGGTGACGGCCATGGCAACACGGATTCCTCAGGAATTCATTGATGAAGTTACCTCGAAGACTAATATCGTCGATGTTATTAGCAAGTATGTACAATTAAAAAAGTCAGGTAAGAATTTGTTTGGACTTTGCCCGTTTCATGAAGAACGAACTCCTTCGTTTTCAGTTGCAGAGGACAAGCAAATTTTTCACTGCTTTAGTTGTGGTCGCGGGGGTAATGTCTTCAAATTCATTATGGAAATGGAGAGCAAAACCTTTCCGGAGGCTGTAATTGAAGTCGCCCAAATGGGTAACATTCCCGTTCCTGACCAATACGAAGCTAAGAACAACCAATACCAAAATTCTAATAGCCAAACTCTTTTGAAGATGTATGCTGATGCAGCTAAGCTATACAGCCACATTTTATTGAAAACAGAGAATGGTTCCAATGCTTTGAAGTATTTAAGAAATCGTCAGTTAGATGATGACTTGATTCAAACCTTTGGTATCGGCTATGCACCAAATAATAACAAGCTTTTGTTGCAGTTTTTCAAGGACCGAGATATCAGTGAAGATATTTTGAGAAAATCGGGACTGTTTGCACAAAATCAAGAGGGAGAACTATTTGATCGTTTTCGTGATCGGGTCATGATTCCGATTACAGACGAATCAGGCAATATCATTGCTTTTTCGGGACGTATTTTAGATAAAGAAGCTTCAACAGCTAAATATCTCAATAGTCCAGAAACGGAGATCTTTAACAAAGGTAAGACATTGTTCAATTTGAACAATGCTAAAAAAGAGATTCGTGAAAAAGGCAATGTGATTCTGTTTGAAGGTTTTATGGATGTTATTAGTGCATATAAAGCTGGTGTCACTAATGGTGTGGCTTCGATGGGTACTAGTTTGACAGATCAACAGCTATACGTTTTAAGTCGTCTGACTAATCAAATCAATATTTGTTATGATGGCGATGATCCTGGAGTTGAAGCTACTTATCGGGCTTTGACCCAACTGACTGATGAACGTTTCACCTATGGAGTTATCAGCATTCCTGATAAAAAGGATCCTGATGAATTCATTAAGAGTGAAGGTTTTGAGAAGTTTCAAAATTTAGCTAATAGTGTCCAAACACCAATTTCCTTCATTTTGAATTACTTCAAACGTAACTACAATCTCAATAACGAACATGATCAGCTGGAATTTTTGAATCAGTCGTTAAAAGAGGTCGTAAAATTACAATCGCCGGTTGAAGTCGATATGTATGTTGGCAAAATTGCTGATGAAATGAACGTTTCAAAAGATGCTATCAATAAGGAATTAGATGCCTTGCGTCGTCAAATTTCTATTCAAAAGCCAGCCAATAATTATAAAGACGTTCAACAACATGCTTTGGAAAAAGTTACCTCGAGTGTTCGACCAAAATATGATCGCTTAGAGAAATCAGAACGATATTTATTGTATTGGGCAATCAATTTTCCTGAAATCAGAATTAATTTAAAAGGTGATGGTTTCAAGTTTGTTCATCAAAATTACCAACGAATCTTTGATTCATTATTGTCTTATGCTGAGCAAAATGATGCAGCAGAAGAAATCAATGTATCCGATTTTATGAATGTTTTGGATAACGATGATAAGAATTTATTGGCTGAACTTGAAATGATGAATATGCCAATTGAATACAATGATCAAGAGATTGATGATTACGTGAACAATATAAAAAATTCTGGGTTGGTTTCGCAATTAAACGATATCAATCAACAGCTCAAAAAGGCGGCGATGGTCGGTGACAATAAATTACAGTTGGAATTAACGCAGCAATTGATTAAAGTAAGAAGAATCCTTAGCAATTAAGCATACTGGAGGAATAATATATGGCAACTAAGAAACCAGCAGTATCAAAAGAATTAAAAGCAGCAACAAAAAAACTTATCAAAGATCTTAAGAAAACTGGTAAGATCACTGAAGATGACCTTCAAGAAAAAATCATCAAACCTTACAAATTAAAGGGTGATGCTTTAACTAATTTTGTTAGTGAACTTGAAGATGTTGGTATCGGTGTTGTTGATGACAAAGGTAATCCTAGTAAATTAGCTCTTCTAAAAGAAAAGAAAGAAGAGAAAAAATCTAAGAAAAACGATACTACCGCACCAACTGATATCAAAGTAAACGATCCTGTTCGTATGTACTTAAAGGAAATCGGTCGTGTTCCATTGCTTAATGCTCAACAAGAAGTTGATCTTGCTTTGAAGATTGAACAAGGCGATGAAGTTGCTAAACAAAAACTAGCTGAAGCTAATTTGCGTTTGGTTGTTTCTATCGCTAAGAGATACGTTGGTCGTGGGATGCAATTCCTCGATTTGATTCAAGAAGGTAACATGGGTCTAATGAAGGCCGTTGAGAAGTTCGATTATCGTCTAGGTTTCAAGTTCTCAACTTATGCAACTTGGTGGATCAGACAAGCTATTACGCGTGCTATCGCTGACCAAGCTAGAACTATCCGTATTCCGGTTCACATGGTTGAAACTATCAACAAATTGATCAGAATCCAACGTCAATTGCTTCAAGATTTAGGACGTGAACCACTTCCTGAAGAAATTGGTGCCGAAATGGACATGCCAACTGGTAAGGTTCGTGATATTCTGAAGATTGCTCAAGAACCAGTTTCATTGGAAACACCTATTGGTGAAGAGGATGATTCCCACCTTGGTGACTTCATTGAAGATTCAGATGCAACTAGTCCTGAAGATCACGCTTCATATGAATTGTTGAAGGAACAACTAGAAAATGTTTTGGATACTCTAACTGATCGTGAAGAAAATGTTTTACGTTTACGTTTCGGATTGGATGATGGACGTACAAGAACACTTGAAGAGGTAGGTAAGGTCTTCGGTGTTACTCGTGAAAGAATTCGTCAAATCGAAGCCAAAGCTTTGAGAAAATTACGCCACCCTTCAAGATCAAAACAATTGAAGGATTTCTTGGAATAAGTAAATTAGATCACTTGAGGGTGGTCTTTTTTGTTGTCATGATAGATAAAAAAAGACATTTTTATAATTATGTTTCTGAAAATCAAGACTTTCACTTTATATTTTTTCATAATTTGATTTACAATTATAGTATCTATTGTTTTGGAGGAAGTTATGTTAGATAAGAAGATTTACGATGAAATATTCGATCGTTCATTTACTATTCCCATTAAGGTTATTTTTTGGGACGGAAAAGAAAAGAATTATGGACCAGAAGGCAAGTCTGATATAACGATTAAGTTTAACGACAAGGTTCCAATTTCTGAAGTAGTTAAACACGCTACTTTGACACTTGGCGAAGCCTATATGGATAAAAAAATTGAAATTGAAGGTTCAATTCAAAAATTGATCACTTCAGCATATACTCAATCAGACAGTTTTATGTCTAGTTTGAAATTAAAGAAGTACATTCCTAAGTTCAATCATTCTGAAGAAGGAAATAAAAAAGAAATCCAAGAACATTACGATATTGGTAATGATTTTTACAAGTTGTGGTTGGATAAAACTATGACTTATTCTTGTGCTTATTTCAGAACACCTGAAGATACTTTGGAACAAGCTCAAATGAATAAAGTACATCACATTTTGAATAAGTTGAATACTAAACCTGGTGAAACTATTCTTGATATCGGTTGTGGTTGGGGAACAATGATGTTCACTGCTGCTAAAGAATATGGTTTGAAGGCTAAAGGTGTCACACTTAGTCAAGAACAATATGATTACGTAAACCAAAAGATCCAAGATGAAAATCTTTCTGACCAAATGGAAGTTATGTTAGAAGATTACCGTGAAGTTACAGAGAAATTCGACCACGTGGTTTCAGTTGGTATGTTCGAACATGTTGGTAAGGATAATTTGCCTGGTTATTTCGAAACTGTTAAGAAGAACTTAAAGCCAAATGGAAATGCGTTGATCCACGGTATCACAGGTCAACATTATGGTGTCGGTGTCGATGCTTGGTTAGTTAAGTATATTTTCCCAGGTGGCTACATTCCTGATGTTAAAGAAAACGTTGGTCACATCTTAGATGCTGGACTTCAAATTGATGATATGGAACCATTGCGTCGCCATTATCAAAAGACAGTTGAAATTTGGGATCGTAATTTTGATAAGGTCAAAGATCAAGTTAACGAAATGTATGGTGAAAGATTTGTCCGTATGTGGGACTTGTATCTTCAAGCCTGTGCCGCTTCCTTTGAAAGTGGTAATATTGATGTTATCCAATACTTGCTGACAAATGGTCCAAGTGGAACTGCTATGCCAATGACACGTGAATACATGACAGACTTAGATAAAAAGACTGCAGAATAGAGGTTAAAGTGACTTTACTTTCAAAGAGATTACAAGCCGTTTACCAAATGGTTGATAAAAATACTAGAGTGGCCGATATCGGCTCTGATCACGCATATTTACCAGTTGAACTGCTCGAGACTAATATTGCTAGTTTTGCGATTGCTGGTGAAGTTGCCAAAGGACCAATGTCTCGTTCCAAAGAAGACGTTGACAAATTTGGTTTGAGTGCAAAGATCGATGTTCGTTTGGGTGATGGTTTAGCTGTCATTAATGAAAATGACGAAATTGACACCGTAGTAATTGCCGGTATGGGTGGAATTTTGATCAAAGATATTTTAACCCGTGCTACAGAAGAACAATTATCCAATGTAAAAACCCTAATTTTACAACCTAATATTGGTGAACCACTCGTACGTCACTGGTTGGTTGAGAATAATTTTGAAATCATTGATGAGGATATCATTGCTGAAGAACATCACGTTTATGAAATTATTAAAGCCCAGAAAGTGAATAGATCAGTTAGTTTAACTGAAGCGCAGTATTTGATGGGGCCAGTATTAATGCAAAAGAAGACGCCAACTTTTATTGCTAAATGGGAACATAAATTGAACAGTTTTAAAAAAGCAGTAGCCAATATGCACAATGCCAAAGTTATTGATCAAGAAAAGATTGCGGCAATGAACCAAGATATTAAATATATTGAGGAGATACTATAATGGTTAAAGTTCAAGATGTTATCGAAAAAATTGAAGAAATAGCTCCATTATCAATTAAGATGGAAGGCGACCCTACTGGTTTTCAACTAGGCGATAGAAAGCAAGAGATTCACCGAGTTATGACAACCTTGGATGTTCGTCCTAATGTGGTTCAAGAAGCAATCGATAAAAAGATTGATTTGATTGTGGCTCACCATCCGGTAATGTTTCATGCTGCTCATAATTTAGATTTAGCTTCACCTCAAAATAAAATGTACAAGGACTTATTAGCTAATAATATTTCAGTCTATGCCAGCCATACTAATTTGGACAAAGCCCACAATGGGATGAACGATTGGTTGATGGAGGAATTAGATTTAGAAAATGTTCGTTTTTTGGATGAAGACGATGACTATTCGATTGGTCGTATGGGTGAATTAAAGGAGCCCATGTCTTTAATTGATTTTGCTAAAAAAGTTCGTGATGACTTTAATATTCAGAATTTACGTTATGTGAAATCAGAATTAGGACAACTAGTTCAAAAAGTTGCTGTTATTGGTGGCGATGCGGGAAAATTCTACCCTGAAGTTTTAAAAGCTGGTGCTGATACTTTTATCACTGGGGATGTCTATTACCATACAGCTCACGATATGATGGCTAACGGGTTGAATGTAATTGATCCGGGACATCATATTGAAGCAATCTTTATAAAAAAAATGGCTAATATTTTAAATGATTGGAAAAGGTCTAATAAAATCGATTTGGATATAGTACAATCAGATGTAGATACAGAACCATATAATTTTTTATAGGGAGCGTATAAAAATGGCAATAAAGTATGAAAAATTGATTCCTCGTTTTTTGGAATATGTGAAGCAAAATACTCGTTCTGACGAATATTCAGAAACTGTTCCTTCAACTGAAAGACAGACTGAATTTTTGAAGAGATTGGCTGAAGAGTTAATGGAAATTGGAATGAAAGATGTTAAAATTCGAAAAGTTGACTCATATTTGACAGCGGAATTGCCTTCAAATCTTGATAAAGATGTTCCAGTTTTGGGATTGATTTCTCACGTTGATACTGCTGATTTTAATTCAGAAAATATCAAACCAAAGATCGTCGAAAATTACGATGGCAAGAGTGTTATTAAGCTAGATGAGGCTGGTAAATACACACTTGATCCTGCAGTTTTCCCATCATTGAAGAAGTATGGTGGTCAAACATTGATCACTACTAGTGGTGATACTTTATTAGGATCAGATGATAAATCTGGTGTTGCCGAGATTATCACTACAATGGAATATTTGATCAATCATCCAGAAATCAAGCACGGTAAGATCAAGATTGGACTAGGACCAGATGAGGAAATCGGTACTGGTGCTAAGAAGTTCGATGTTAAAGACTTTGGGGCTGACTTTGCATACACAGTAGATGGTGGTCCAGTTGGACAACTTGAATTTGAAACATTCTCAGCTGCTAGTCTAAAAGTTCATATCACTGGTAAAGATGTTCACCCATCTGGTGCTAAAGGTATCATGGTCAATTCAATGTTGATTGCCAATGAATTCCAAAGTATGTTACCAGTTGATGAAGTTCCAGAAAAGACTGAAGGGCGTGAAGGATTCTACTTGCTTTGTGATGAACAAGGAACGATCGACCACACCGACATGTCTTACATCATTCGTGATTTTGAACGTGATGGTTTGGAAAATCGTAAGAGTAAAGTTACTGAAATCGTTAAGAAATTAAACGACAAATACGGTGCTGATACCATTAAAATTGATATGGTTGATCAGTACTACAACATGTATGAAGTTATGAAGGATCATATGGAAGTTGTTCATATCGCTGAACAAGCTATGAAAAACCTAGGTATCGAACCTGATGAAGCTCCGGTACATGGTGGTACGGATGGTTCAACTATTTCCTTTATGGGCTTGCCAACACCTAATCTCTTTGCTGGTGGCGAGAATATGCACGGACGCTTTGAATATGTGGCTGAAGAGTCAATGGAAAAAGCTTGCGATGTAATTCTTGAAATCATTAAATTGAATAACGAAAAATAATGTTTTAATTAATACCTAGGGCTTTGGTCTTAGGTATTTTTTGTTATAATTAAGTATCAAAAGTTAAGGGAGAAATAACTATGCCATTAGTACATATCGATTTGATTGCTGGCCGTTCAGAAGAACAATTAAGAGGAATGGTCAAAGATGTTACAGAAGCCATTGTAAAGAATACAGGTGCTCCTGCTGAACACGTTCATGTTGTTTTAAATGAAATGGAAAAAGAACATTACGCTGTTGGTGGTGTTTTGAAGAGCGACGAAAAATAAATTTGATACTCTCAAGTGATTGGGGGTATTTTTTTTAATTAAAATAAGTTTTGTACAACTTGTTTTAATTTATCTTATGTAACCTTGACGCGCTTTTTTGACTAGTTCAAAATGGACAAGTCATTAATGGAAGGTGAATCATGTTAGAATCTGTTTTTCCCAATAAAGAATTAACTCAAGAACAACAATCTGTTTTCAATCAAATCATGGAATTCAGTCAAAATAACTTACAATGCGGCAAAAAAGGTGTATTTCAGTTAAATGGTGATGCTGGTACTGGTAAAAGCGTTATTTTAACGAAGTTATTTTTAGAAATTGAAAAGAAACATCAAACTAATAACTACTTCCTGGTAAATCATCCAGAACTGTTGAAGGTTTATCAAGCCAATGCTGGTCAATTTAAAGCCTTGCGCAAGAACCGTTTTGTGCGACCAACTAGTTTTATCAATACGATGCATAAAAAGCAGCAAACGGCCGATATAGTCGTTATTGACGAAGCACATTTGTTATTGAGTGAAAGTGACAACTACAATAATTTTCGTCAAAAAAATCAGCTAGAAGAAATCATTAAATTAAGTAAAATCGTAATTCTAGTTTACGATCAACGCCAAGTTTTGAAATTAAAGAGTTATTGGTCACAGTCGTTGTTAGATCGAATTGTATCTGAACAAAAGGTTCAATTTGGGCAGGCTACTTTGAAAGCACAAATGCGAATGCAAGCACCTGAAAAGGTGGTCAATTGGATCGATAATTTAACAATCAATAATAAGTTATTGCCTCTGGAAGATAATAATGATTATTTAATCATGAATACTGAATACGACTTTCGCGTTTATGATGATGCTCAAAAGATGTATCAAGAACTAAAAAAGAAAAATAATGAACTAGGGGAGTGTCGAATCGTTGCTACAGCTGACTATCCTTCGACCTTGGATGGCAAGAAACATTTTGTCAATGAAGGAGAATTTCATTTACCTTGGGATCAATATAATTACGATCAAACAACGTGGGCTCAAAAACCAGAAACAATCAATGAAATAGGATCGATGTATACCGTACAAGGCTTTGATTTACAGTATGTGGCAGTTATTATTGGACCGACAGTTACTTATGCAGGTAATAGTAAAATCAAGGTAGATCCGAAAAAATACGAGGATCGTGAAGCGTTTAAAAATCGCCATGACCATGATTTAGAGAGCCTTGATCAAATCAAGCAAGAACTGATTCTGAATTCTATCAATATTTTATTAAAACGAGGCATCACGGGTTGTTTTATTTACTTTCACGATGCTAAAATTTTTGAGAATTTAAAAAACCAATAGTTGATATTGGCTTTTTTTATAGCCTTTTAGTAACAATAAATGTTTTACGAAAACATAACACTAAAAAAAACAAAACAAAAAAGCAACCATCATACGACAGTCGCTCAATAGGGTAAACTACAAATATTGCTATTGATGTAGTTTAATGTATTCTTTAACAGTTTTGAGTTCATCCGCAGTAGGTTCGTAATCGCCTGATTTTAAATTATGAACTCGTTCAACTGATAGATGACTTTCAAAAGCAAATTGTGTATCAGTCATATCTTTATCTTTTTCATATTGAATAATCATTTCAGAAATGTTTGGTTTATCCATAAAAATACCTCCAATAATTTATAACTCTGATTTAAAAGACTGTCCATCTAGTTAAGGGCCAATAACGCCATTTGACTTCACCAATAACACTCTTTTTATTGATGAATCCAATAATACGGCTATCCTTAGAAACAGTGCGGTGATCTCCCATTACGAAGTAAGTACCTGCTGGAACTTTATTAGTCTTCTTGACTTTGTTTAGGTAAGAACTACTGTATCGTTCTTGCCATTCAGGGGAGTTCTTAGCTAAAGAACTTAATGTGAAATTATAGGTATAACTATAAGGCTTACCTGCATAAAGACTAGTATCTGGTTCTTTGACCTTCTTACCAGCATCAAGGAAGTCCTCTTTATATAGTTTACCATTAATATAAATCTTATTATTTTTAGAAACGACTGTATCTCCAGGTAAACCAATAATTCTCTTAATATAGAAAGTGTTTGCTTCGTCAGGAGCTTTCAAAACGATCACATCGCCACGCGAAAGCTTAGAATGTCTTGTAGCAATTACTTTATCTCCATTTTCAAAGGTCGGTTGCATGGAGGGACCAGAAACCCTATCATTCGAGAGGATAAACTTAAAACCTAGAAAGAAAACAGCGTAGATAGCAATTGTTAATGCAATGGTTTGCAACCAAAACTTCCAACCGCTCTCTTCGTCTTTTTTAGGCTGCCGTCTTTTATTATTTTCTGCCATATTTCACCTCGTACATGTACTACTTAAGATATTACACTTTTTCTAAATTATTGGAAATAATTGTCTTGTTTTCGTCAATAAAATTTAATCTAATTTGGAATAAGCTACGATATTAGTACATCTCAATTACTTTAAGTTTACCGCCTTTTTTAGTAATATAGTCACAATTAAGTCGCAAATTATTCTGGGGGCAAACAAATATGAATTATATTGAAGGACTAAGACAAGATACGGCACAATTACCGAATGGCATGGTTTTCAATGCTCGAATCAAGTTTATGGAACGCATCTGTCAAGCACTGCAAAACAAACAATTACCACGTTACCATTTTCCTCAATTGCAGTTGTCTGAAAACGAAATTAAAGTATATATGGAAAATAATATTCAATTGGATGAAATAGAGTATCAAGCAATGTCAGCACATTTGGAAGAATTTGACCACGATTTGGGTGAGTTTAGAACTTATTTACAGACGCGCTTTGGTTATTGGGCCACTATAACTCAAGATTTTGTAGAACAATTTCCAGAGTTATTTCCTAATCAAGTTTTCTTAGAATTGATGGCAGGGAATGGTTATCTTTCCAAAGGTTTACGTGATTTAGGCGTGAAATCATATTGTACTGATGATTTAAGTTGGTCAAAACATGATCAGACTGGCAATCAAAGAGTTACTGAAGTTGAATCACTAGATGCTTTACAGGCTTTAGAAAAGTATGGTCAAAATGTTGATACGGTTCTTTTGGCTTGGAGTCCTGATCGAGAGGATGTTGATTATCGCGTGTTGCAAAAGGTTCGTGAATTAGGAGTTAATTTCTTAGTCATTGGTGAAAAATATGGAGCTACTAATAGTAAGGAATTTTGGGACAATGCAGAATTAATTGATGATCCAAAGATTGATGAATTAAATAAATATTATTCCAGATATGATTTAGTGCATGATCAAGTTTATTCAGTTAAATAACCATTCAACGAGGTTGGGGCAAAATTGTTCCAACCTTGCTTGGTTGTTTAGTGTAAAATAAGATACCAGTAAGATTAATTATTTAGGTGGTTTCAAATGAAAAAAATAATTTCTAGTATTGTTATCTTTTTGATAATACTTTTAACCGGGGTCGCTATTTCAAAAAGTGACGCTATCAAGTACAACAATACGATGAACCGATTAGGGATGAGTGATGATGCTCTAGTCTTAAAAACTAAATCAAAGAAAAATTTAAAAACAGTTGTTTCAGAATTGTCTGAGGAAAAAACTTCTAGTTACCAAATGATTTTCTTTGAAAAAAGTAATAGCGACATTGGTTATATTTATGGTCATAATAAATTTAATAAACTTCCTTTAACAAGTGGTCGTTATTTCTCAAAAGAAGATTTTACTTCTCAGATTCCATTTGCGGTTCAAGGTAAAGCGTCAGAAATCGAGGCTTATAAACCACAAAGCCAGGCCTATGTCAAAGTTGATGACCATTATATTTCAGTAATTGGTAATACTGGTTTTGATGGCGCTAATATTTTAAATTCACAAACGTTGATTTCACTATCTCCTAATCAACCTAAGTCTAAATATCACTTGAACCAAGTTACAACGGTTATTGATGGTAACGCTTTGTCCAATAAAGAGAGTTTGTCAAAAATCAAGAAGGTTCTACATGTCAAGTCAACACACAAGTATGTTCCACAAACAGATGATTTTACTAATGTTAATACGACTAACAACGGTGAGCTTTACATGGTCGGAATAGTTTTGCTATTCTTCTTGATCGTAGCAGTTGATTTTTATATTTTAATACCATTAAAATTTGATTTATCTAGATCTCATTTAACTGGTGATTTAAAAAATAATTATCGAAATGGTTTGATGATTAGGTATTTGATTTATACATTGATTCCATATGCACTTGGATTCACAGCGGTTCACTGGAAAATCGTTATCATCAGTCACAATACATTCAATTTGTTCATGACAGTCTCAGTCTTGATTACAGTTCTGATAGGTTTGTCACAAATATTCTTTACTAAACGGAGTGATCAGTAACAATGAAAGTCGATTTAAGCAATGACTTTAAAGAGAAATATCGTAAATTAATGGGGAAGAGAGCTGAAAAATTGCTCTCCGCTATTCAAGAAGATAGCCAAGAGGCTTTTCGTTTGAATCCATTGAAAGATAATTACCAAAATGTCGTCTATTCTTTGGACAAACCGATTGAATACAGTAACATCGGTTATTACGGCGATATCGATGGTAATTCGATCGACCATATTTCGGGATATGTTTATAGTCAAGAACCTAGTGCTATGTATGTAACAGAAATTCTTGATCCTACTAAAAATGACAAAATTTTGGATTTGTGTGCGGCTCCCGGTAGCAAAACAACCTATATAGCCTCAAAAATGGCCTCTCAGGGACTTTTAGTCAGCAATGAGATTAATTCTAAGCGTGCTAAAGTATTGTCTTCTAACATTGAAAGAATGGGGATTACTAATACGGTTGTAACGAATAATTCTCCCAAGGATTTTGAGAAGAAGTTCAACAACTTTTTTAATAAGATTTTGGTTGATGCGCCATGTTCTGGAGAAGGAATGTTTAGAAAAGACCCGAAATCGACTCAATATTGGTCACTGGATTACGTCGAACAATGTGCTAATCGTCAGCAACATATTCTAGACTCAACCTACAAATTATTAGATAACGGCGGTACTTTAGTTTACTCAACTTGTACTTTTTCTCCAGAAGAAAACGAACAAAATATCGACTGGTTTTTGAAAAAGTATCCCGACATGCATTTAGTTGACGTGAAGAAATATGCCGGTATGGAAGATGGACGTCCAGAGTGGGGAAATGACAACCCTGAATTAAAGAAAGCTTTAAGAATGTTTCCTGATCGATTTAATGGTGAAGGTCATTTTATGTGCAAGATGATCAAGGATGGCGAAAAATCACAAGCAAAAGAACGTCAAATCAATACTGGTTTGAAAAAAGATGATTTTAAATTCGTAAATAAATTTGCCAAAGCTAATTTGACCTCATTATCAGAAAACAACTGGCTAAAAATCAATGATTTCTTGTATCAAGCGGCTAGTTTAGACAATCGCTTCAAAGGACTGCATATTTTACGAAATGGTCTAAAGCTTGGCGAGTTCAAAAAAAATAGATTTGAGCCTGATATCGCGTGGGTATTAGCACTCAAACCTAATGAGTTAAAAACAGTATTCGAATTAAATCAAGAACAATATGAGAAGTATTTACATGGCGAATCAGTAATTTTAAGTAAACGTCCAGATTTTGACAACAAGTGGATCGGCCTTTCTTATGAAGGTAAATTATTTAGTTGGGGACGTTACAGTAATCAGCAAATAAAAAACGTCTATCCAAAAGGATTAAGACGTTAGAAGTTAATATGACGTTGTTTCATATAATTAGTTAAGTTCCCGTCGAAAATGATGGGAGCTTTTTTGATATCCTCAATTGACTTAGCACCGATAGCAGCCATGATCAATTTGAGTTGTTTGACAAATTCAGTGAAGAAAATTTCTGTTTCACTAAGAGAGTACTTCTGTAAATGGTGCAAAACTAAACCTGACATACCAATGCTAGTAGCACCCATACGTATGGCTTTGATAACATCCATCGGCGTTCTAATGCCACCAGAAGCAAAAATATTTAAATTGTTTTGATAGCTCCTTGATTCCAAGAGTGATTCAACCGTTGAAAGCGAGAATCGGTCTAAATAAGTTAAATCTAATTCATGATTTCTTTCACTTTCAATTTGAGCAAAGTCAGTTCCACCGAAGCCTGAAATATCAACGTTTTTAACACCAATATTGAATAATTGCGCAAGGTTTTCTTGAGATATCCCAAAACCAACTTCTTTAACAATAACAGGAACAGTTACCGTATCAACAATTTCTTTAATATGATCCATCCAGAAAAACTCTTGATCACCTTCAGGCATAGCTAATTCTTGCAAGACATTAAGATGGATCTGTAAAGCATTAGCTTTTAGAAGGTCGATAGCAGTTTGAGCTTGTTTAGCATTGACCTTGGCTGAAACATTAGCAATTACAAAACCATTAAGATTGTGTTCTCTTAAAGTTGTAAAAGAAGCTTTAGTTTCTTCTGGCAAGCGCAGGTAAACACCCATTGAACCACTGGAAACCGGAATATTTAATTTAGCTGCCAGTTGTGATAACTCGGCATTGAATTTACGCGATGGTCTAGAACCACCAGTGATTGCATTAAAGTATATCGGTAAAGACATTTTTTTACCTAAGAAGTCTGTCGTTAAATCAATGTCATTTACTTTCAATTCTGGCAAAGCATTATGAAGAAGGCGAACCCTGTCGAAGTCGGCAAAAGATTCGTCGGTAAAAAATTTTTCAGCTAAGAAAAGATGTTCAACTTTACGTTGCATTTGTGCATCTTGTTTAGGCATGAGCAATTGTGTCTCCAATTTTTAAAGTAAGTGGGGTAATCCCAACTTGTTGCCATTCTTTTTTTAATTCAGTCACATCAAGGTTCATGTCACTCAAAACGATTCCGCAATCGCCACCACCGGCACCAGAAGTTTTGGCAGAACCTCCAAGTTTTTCAGCAATATCACAAAGTTTTGTTAGGAGTTCTGTTTCAATGTGAACGTCACTGAATTCAGCTAAGTCTGCTAACAAATTGCGGTACTTACTGAATGTTTCTTTGACAAGGCGAGAATTGTTAGTTTTAAATCCGTCGATTAGTTTTTCAACGTTTCTACGACTGGCGTGAAGAAAATTTTGGTACTTTTCAACTTTTTGAGCCTTAGTCAAAGCGATTCGATCAACTAAGATAGATGTTGAAGCAGGAGAGCCTGTCCAACCAACTGTTAGTTCTAGATTGTCAGGAAGATTTAAACTCTGAATTTTTAATTTGGGCCAATCGAGTGACAAAATTTCTGTGATACTGTGATTTCTTACCATATTAAAAATCCAGTTACGATCAGGTGAATAGTAAGCCACGATGCCACCAAAAGCACTAGCAGCGATGTCTCCCAAACTGCCATTGCCTTGAACTGACAAGTGGGAGATAGCGGAAATTTTATAAATATCCATTGCTGACAATCCTAAGTGGTAAAAATCACCTAAAGTTTTCACAACAGCTACAGTAACTGCGGCTGATGAGCCTAAACCAAATTTCTTGCCATCAGAAGAATCTAATTCACTAGTTACTAATAAATCATAATAACTTAATTTAGTTCCACACTCTAAAGCGTATTTCTCAACGAATTTGATAGCAGCCAAGATGTATTGCAATTGGCTTTCTGTATCATCAAAAACTAATTCTGTTCCCTGACGATTCCAATGAATCAACTCTTTATTGAGATTTTTCGATTGGATTGTTCCACCATTTTTAGCTTTGTTGATGGTAACAGTCACATACTTATTGACGGAAGTCAAAACTGCGGGAAATCCCGTTTCAACGACCGCATACTCCCCAGCTAAATATAGTTTTCCAGGTGCTTTTCCTGTAGACAAAAATATCATACCTTTCAATTTATATCAGATGTATTCAATCCCGTGACCAATATTAGCAACGACGGTCGTTACATTTGATAATTGTTGTTTGATGTATGTTTGAACCCTTTGAATTGATTCTTTCGTACATATTATTTTAACATTTGGACCAGCATCAATTGTAGCATACGCGAAAATCCCTTTTTGACGAATTTCCTTAATTAATTGAATAATTTGAATCGTTTCTGGCGCAAAATAAGTGAACGAAGGATTTGCAGACAAGGTCAAAGCATGCATACTCATTGCATTGTGCTCGGAAATCTCTCCGATTTTTTGTAAATCTTTTTGAGCAATCGCTTGCTTAATTTCTTTTATCTCTGAAGACACAAGTGTAACCCAATTTGAATAAAAAGGGGAGCTTTTTACACTATTTTCCATGCCAACAGTTGAAGAAATTTTTTTACTATGTTGATTAATCACAACCGATAGTAAGGTTAAGTCAATGTCTGGGGTTTCGTCAATGGGCACAGCAAAAGAGGACTCATTATCGCGACCAGCAATCCATTCAACAAAACCTCCATAAATTGAACGACTGGCAGAACCTGAGCCATTTCTAGCTAAAATTGAAAGTTGTTTTCTATTAAGATTTAATTTTTTAGTTTCATTGATAGCACCAGCTAAAGCTGCAAAACCGGAAGCAGACGATGCAAAACCAGCTGAAGTTGGAACATGATTTATTGTGGTGATTTGGAAGTGATCATCAAAAGAATACATCTGTCTGACGATATCTAAATAACTGCGGATTCTTTTGCTTTCTGCATCGTTTAATAATTTATCATTCAGTGAAATGATGTCTTTGTCATTGTCAATAGTTGTAGCAAGCGTATCCGTATAAAATCTATCTAAAGTCAGTGACAAACTATTCGTGTAGGGAAGTTTATATTGTTTATTTTTCTTGCCCCAGTATTTAATTAGGGCGATATTTGTATAAGCTCGAGCCATTTTAGTCAAAATCTGAATCCTCCGCATAAATTGATAGTGGTTGAATCCAAGTTTGTTCCGCTCCATTTTTAATGAGCGCCTTTTGAATCATTTGGGCATTCGTTAGGTTGCGAGCCAAACAAATAATACAGCCACCACGACCACCACCAGTGATCTTACTACCTAATGATCCAGCGAGATTTGCTGCATCGATTAATTTGTCAGTTTTGGGAATGGCTAAATTCAACTTGGTTAAAATTTCATTAGCTAGGGAGAAAACTAATCCCAACTGTTTCAAATTACCTTGATTTAAATATTTATTTGCATCAGTAGCGTAATCACCTAATTGTTTTAAGTAGGCACCAATGACTTTAGTATTTTCGTCGTACATTTTTCTAACATCAGCAACAGTTTCTTTCGTCTTACCTTTGACACCAGAATCAGCAATCACGATGAAGCCTTCTGAATTAAACGTAAAGGCTTTTGGAGCTTCGTCTTTACTGAATTTGATAGGATATTCTGAACTCACCGTTAAAGCATCTAAGCCACTAGCCTTACCATGAGTAACGGTTTCCGATTTATTGACGTAGTTTAATAATGTTTGATGATCAAGTTTTTGATCAAAGAAGTCAAAAAATGCTCTCGTGATAGCACAAGCAATCGCAGCTGAAGAACCCATCCCACGTTCAATAGGTAAGCCACTGTCGATACTGATCGTGTAATTAACATGATTATTATTCATTTCTTTATCTAACAGACCAATTAAGAATTTAACTCCAGCTAAAGAGTCTGGAATTTGCTCGATTTTTCCAGCATAGTACTTGGAGATCAAAGAATTGTTCTCACTTTGTTTTATTTTTACGATCACAGGTGTACTTAATAATGGGATAGCAAATGCAGGGTAGCCATAAACTACCGCATGTTCTCCCATAATTATTGTTTTTCCGTGACTTTTTCCTATTCCTTTAAGCACATGCTCACCTCAGTTTCTCTAAGTATTTATTTTATACATCTATTGTGATGATTTCCACTTTATGACAGTTAACTATGATAAAATTTTTGCGGGTGAATAAATATGACATTAAATTTTGTATTAGGTAAGAACCAATTTGACCATCATCAAAAAATGATGGAATTATTTAATGAAGATTTTAAAAAAGATCCAGCGGGACAATTTTTCTTCTTAGTTCCCAATCACATAAAATTCGAATCTGAAGTCAATATCCTCAAATCATTTGGTAATGATGACGATGAATTGATTGCTACAAATAATGTCCAAACTTTTTCGTTCTCACGTTTAGCTTGGTATTTTTTGCGTGACAGTGGTGAGTATAACTTAGAAAGCCTAACGCAAACTAAAGCAGCTATGTTGCTAAAAGAAATCGTTCAAACTCATAAAAAGAATTTGAAGATTTTTTCAGGGATGATCGATAAACCGGGATTTTTGGATCAAATGATTTCCCAATTCAATGAGTTTATGAACGGTCAAGTTCAGCCAGAAGATATCGAATTAGTTTTGAATGACAATGGACAAGATGTTTTTGCCGATAAAATTCAAGAATTGAATTTGATTTATACAGCTTATTTGGAACAAATTAAAAATTATAATACGAATGATTTTCAGTTGAATGCTTTGGCTGATTTTTTGAATACTAAAATTAAAACCGATCAATATCATTTTTATATCGAAGGATTTTCATCATTTACAGCTACCGAGTTAAATTTGGTGAAATCATTGATGATCAATAGTGGCAATCTAGATGTGTCATTAGTTTTAGAAAAATCAAAACAAACTGATCCAGCTGATTTTTATTATCGAGCAGATTCAACATACCAACAATTGAATGATTTTGCCAAAAAACAACAAATTGCTAGTAAAGATTATTTTGCACAAAAGCCAAGAATCAGTTCCGACTTAGCTAAATTGGAAAATTATTGGATTCAATCTAGTGGCGTGGGAAATATCAAACCTTCAATTTTTGATGATAAGCGTTCAGTTCAAGTCTGGAGATGTACGGACAAACAGACCGAGATCTCTGCGGTTAGTTCGTACATTCGACAAATGGTCGCTCGTCAAGATTATCGCTACAATGACTTTTTGATTTTAGCTCGTAATTTATCGGAATATGGCTCTTTCGTTGAATCATTTATGGAAAATAATGAAGTTCCTTATTTCATCGATTTACAAAAGAAAATGGCTAACCATCCTTTCAAGCGATTGATCGATTTATTGTTTGCTGTACACAACAAAGGGATGCAAGAAGACGATGTTATCAGTTTGTTAAGAACCGAGTTATTGATTCCAGATGAATTCAAAGATGATTTAGCAACTTTTAGACAAGCCTTAGATCTCACGGAAAATTATGCTTTAGCCAATGGTACGACTAAAAAGAATTGGCTAGGTGCTGTCTTCAAACCAGTTGTTCAATTGGATGAGAAAGTTGATGCCGAAAAAATCCATGAATATCAATTGATCAATGTCATTAAGAGTTTCATAAAATCAATCTATCAACAATTAGGCAAGTTTTTGGATCAGAAATTGTCTTCATTAGAAAGTGCCTCTGCTTTATATGCTTTTTTGACTAATAATCATGTCTTTGATGTTTTGTTAACTTGGCAAAAGCAAGCAACTGAAGAACAAAATCTAACTTTGGCTAATCAACCTGAACAAATCGTTAATTTATTCAATCAAATTTTGGACGAATATGTCACTGTTTTTGGTGAAAAAGAATTTGAATCAGAAGACTTCATTAGTATTTTGGATGCAGCTTTTGAAAATGCTACTTATTCACAAATTCCTTCAACACTTGATGCTGTAAGTATTTCAGAAATTGGAATGATTCAACCAAATAATCGAAAAATCACTTTTATTTTGGGCTCAACTACCGCCAATATGCCAGGGTCAACAGTTTCTAATAATCTTGTGACTGATGATGAGCGAGGATTTTTGAATAATAATTTTACTGATGGTAAGTATTTGAAAGAATCAGATGAAGTGATCAATAATGCCGAGCCATACTTGCATGATATTTCATTTACAGCCAGTTCACAGCGCTTGATCTTCACTTATCCTAATTTAACTGAAGATAACAAAAAGCAGGAATTATCCAGCTATGTCAAGCGAATCAAGGACCATTTTAATTTGGAAGTTGAAGACAAGCTACTCAACCCAGCGACTGATGACTTAGAAGACAATCATATTTTGCAATACATTGGTTCAAAAGCTTCAACTTTGAATTATTTAATTAGGATTTCCAGAAGCGCTTTGGATAAAAATGCTGATTTACCAGACGCCTGGCAATACGTGCGTAAACAATTGTTAGGACGCGACAAAGAGACCTCTGAGTTTGCTTTGAGTTCCTTGAATTATCAAAATAAGCCGGTTGATTTAACTCCAAAGACGGTCAATGCTTTGTATGGAAAAAATATCAATGTTTCAATTTCTCAATTGGAAACTTTCTACAAAAATGAATACGAATATTTCTTGAGATATGGTTTACGTTTGTATCCACGACAATTATTTGAAATAACACCAGCTCAAACAGGTTCAGTCTTTCATGCCGTCTTAGATAGCTTGGTCAAATATCTTAATCAACATAATCAAAAATTAGTCGATTTTAATGATCAAGAAATAACGAAACTGATCGCTGATTTATTTGAAGAACAGGCCAGTTTGCCGGAAAACAAAATATTCAAATCATCTGCGCGAATGCTTTATATTTCTGACAAATTGCAAAGTACCCTAGTTCAATTAGTTAAAAATATGAGACAACAGTATCAAAGAAATGGCTTTAATCCAAAGCGTTCTGAAGTTACCTTTGGCCGGATCAATAATCAACAAGATCTACCAGGGTTGTCTTATCAATTATCTGGTGATCACAAGATCAACGTCCGTGGAAAAATCGACCGAATCGATGAAATGCTTTTGCCAGAACAAGCGTTAGCTTATTTGACGATTATCGATTATAAGTCAAGCGATAAAGATTTCAATTTCCCACAATTTTTAAATGGTATCACTATGCAGATGCCAACTTACATTCAAAGCTTGAATAACAATTTGGAACTATTTAAAGTAGATAATTCTGACGTAAAAGTTGGAGGAGCTTTATATGAACACATCAGCAATCCCTTCATTCCGCTAAGTAAAAAACAAGTACCGATTGCTGAACAAATATTGTCACAGTTCAAACTGCAAGGGATTTTACTAAATGATGAGGATCTGTTGGATAATTTTGATACTGAAGCTAGAACTGCTAAAAATGCAAGATCATCTAGGTCTCCAGTAGTCAGCTTTGGCAAAGACAATGTAATTTCTGATGAAGATTTGTTCAAGATTCTCAATTATAATCGTCGTTTGATTAAATCTGCTGGGGAGAAGATTTATTCAGGGAAATTAAATCTTAATCCTTATCGTTATAAAAAGATTACCGATTTACAATATAGTGATTTTCGGCCAATTTTTGAATTTGATGCAATGTTACCAGAAAATGAATATCACGATATTATCAACTACAACAAAAAAGATGTACTAGAAAAAATCGGAGAAATTTTGGAGGAAGACAATGCCTGAGTGGACACAAGATCAGAAAAAAGCAATTGAACATCGTGGACATGATATTTTAGTTTCTGCAGCCGCTGGTTCTGGAAAAACGACCATTTTAATCGAACGAATCTTACGTGAATTAAAAAGCGATGAAGATGTTGATAATCTATTGGTAGCAACTTTTACCGAAGCAGCCGCTCAAGAGATGAAAGACCGTTTACTTAAAGCCTTGAAAGATGCCGTTAATCAAACTAATAACGCTGAAGAAAAAAGACGTCTCCAAAAACAGATTTTTCATATTCCGATGGCTAACATTAGTACTTTACACGCCTTTTGTTTAAGTGTGATCAAGAAATTTTATTATGTGATCGACCTAGACCCTAATTTTCGCTTATTGAGTGATGATACTGAAAAATCGATTATTCAAGAACAGGCTTACGATAACATTCGTAATAAGTATTACAGCAAAGGTGATTTAGATTTCATTAAATTGACTGATAATTTTACTAATGACAAAACTGATGATGGTTTAAAAGATATTATTTTTAAACTATACGATTTTGCAATTACAACTAGTGATACTAGAGCTTATTTGGATAATTTAAGCAAGACTTATCAATTTAAAAAGTCATTTAGTCAGAGTGACTTCTATCAAAAAGAATTTTTGCCCCAGATCAAATTACGTCTAGATGAAATTTTATTGACGGTCAAACAAGGCCTAGATTTAGCTTTAGAAGATGAGTTGGCAGGAACATATTTAAATGTCTTTAAAGAAGCTGAAGAAAGATTGCAAAAAATCTATGCTGAGTTATCACAGTATAATTATGATCAATTACAAGAATTTTTTTATAACTTTAAATTTAAGAATAAAAAGCAACGTGTTACCAAAGCTGATAAAGAAGGAAAAGACCTTTCGCTTATGAATGAAACAGGGGAGGTCAAGAAGACTTTAGATGATCAACTGAAGAGTCTCGTCACTGATTATTTCTTGAAACCAGAAGCTGGTGTTGATGAAGCTCTAAGAGTTGCTCAAAGTTTAGTACAAAAATTAGTTGAAGTTGAATACAGCTTTATCAAGGAATTTCAAAAACTCAAAACGAATAGTCACGTCCTAGACTTTAATGATTTAGAACATCGAGCAGTCGATATTTTAGAGGGGGAAGTTGATGGTAGAAGAATTGCTCAAGAGTATTACCAAAATAAATTTCATGAATTAATGATCGATGAATATCAAGATGTTAACGCGATGCAGGATAAGATCATCGATTTATTGTCGTGCGAGAATAATCATCGTTTTATGGTAGGGGATATCAAACAATCGATATATGGTTTTAGACAAGCAGCTCCTAGATTGTTTACCGAAAAATACGAAGCTTTTCAAAAAGAAGATAATGATGATGAATTGATTCAATTATCAATGAATTTCCGTTCCTCAAAAGCTGTCGATGATTTCGTCAATAACATTTTTACTAGGATTTTTGATAAAAAGATTGGTGATATCGACTACGATGAGAAATCTAAACTGATTACGGGGACTAATTTTCCTGATTCTGTCGATACGACTAATGAGTTTGACGTTTATATTGGTGATGAAGATGAAGAAGTCACAAAACGGCAAACTCTGATCAGTGCCGCTGCTAAAAAAATTCAGAGTTTGATCGACCAAGGATTTGAAATTTACGACAGCAAAATAAAGGCTGATACTGAAGCTGAGAAGATTCGCCCACTGAAATATTCTGATATTGCCATACTGTCACGAGTTAGGGATAACAATACCGATATTATTTCTTATTTTTCTAAGGTAAATATCCCCGTCATGGTCAAGGATGCTCAGAACTACTTCCAGACAACGGAATTACAAATTATGATGTCGATGTTGAAACTAGTTGATAATCCATACGAAGATATCCCACTAGTTGCCGTTTTACGGTCACCAATCGTTGGTTTGAATGAAGAAGAATTAGCCAAAATCAGATTGATCGATAAACGTAATGGTTATTTTACGGCCTTAAATGAATATGCAGCTTTTGAAAATGCTGAAGAACGTCTTAAAAATAAAATCAGTACGTTTTTAGTTCAACTGGATAATTATCGTGATTTTGCTAATAAAAATAGTATTGCTCGTTTGATTTGGAAAATTTATCAAGAGACTGTTATTTTGGAATATGTTTCTGGGATGCCAGGTGGCAAACAACGTGCTGCTAATTTACATGCTTTGTACCAGCGGGCTAACGCATATGAAGAAAATAATTATAAAGGTTTGCACCAATTCATTAACTTTATTCAACGGATGCAAAAATTAGACAAAGACCTTTCGCAGCCTAATAGTATTGAAGCTAACGATGATACTGTCAAAGTTATGACAGTCCATGGTTCAAAAGGCTTGGAATTTCCAATCGTGATCTATTTAGATATGGATAAGAAGTTCAATATGATGGATGTTAATTCAGACACGGTCTTTGACGCTCAAAAAGGTATTGGGATAACGGTGGCTGACAACGAAACGAGAATCAAATATCGAACGATCCCACGAGGAATTATTAGTTATCAAAAGAAAATTGCTACCGTTTCTGAAGAAATGCGGCTATTGTATGTAGCTTTGACTAGAGCTAAGCAAAAGTTGATCATGCTAGGCTTTACCAAAGATTCAGATAAATTATTAAAAACTTGGAATAATGTAGCTATGACTAATAATTTAGTCAATGAATCTACTAGGATGAAAGCTAATAATTTTCAGAACTTAGTGGGCATCAGTACTTTACAAGATGCTGTTGCTCCTGATTATTACGATGAAGACAGTCACTTGCAATTCAAATTAATTGCGGCTAAAGCTGAAGATACTAAGGCTCCTAAAAATCAAAAAATCAAATTGCTTCCTAAAGAACCCAGTCAATTATTCAAGGATGCTGTTGCTGATATTTTGGATCTGAATTATCAATATCAAGAATCAGTCGAAACAACCGCTTATCAATCCGTTTCTGAAATCAAAGGTTTGTTTGAAGACCCTGACAACGAAAATATGGCCGAGATGTTGCCAGAAAAATCACGTTATAATCTAGGTTCATTTGCTCAACCGGATTTTTTGACGAAGACCAAAAAAGTTACCAATGCTGAAGTTGGTAGTGCGACTCACTTAGTTCTTCAAAAGATCAATATAGAAAAGACACCAGAGATTGACGATTTTGAAGAATTAGTTACTCAAATGACGAATGAAAAATTATTGACACCGGAACTAGCGAAAAAAATCGATTGCTCTAGTTTGGCTAAGTTTTACCAAAGTGATTTAGGCAAAGAGATTGTCACTAATCATCAAAACGTCAGTCGAGAATTTCCTTGTTCAATTTTGATGCCGGCCAGAAAATTATTTAAAGATACTGCAAAAGATTATTCTATTAACGATAAAATCTTAGTTCATGGTATTATTGATGGAGTGATTGAATTAGATGAAGGCGTAATTATTTTTGACTACAAAACTGATCATGTTACTAGCCAAAATGAAGATGAACTTGTTAAGAAGTATTCAGGACAAGTTAATTTGTACGCAAAAGCGATTGAAGCAATCAAGAAAAAGCCCGTTTTGGGCAAATATCTTTATTTCTTGAAGAAAGACCAAGCAGTTAAACTTTAAGAAAAAAGATGAGAGGTGAATGATTTGAAAAACACTTACGCTGTTGTTGATCTGGAAACGACCAATTCTAATTGGCATGACAACGGGCGTATAATTCAATTCGGCTGTGCCCTTATCGAAAATGGTGAAATCACGCATATTTATGATCAAAAAATCAATCCTAAGGTATCGATTCCTAATCGAATTACTGCCTTAACTGGTTTGAGTGATGAAGATGTTAAAGATTCACCTACATTTGAAGAAGTTGCACCTGATATCTTTAAACTTTTAAAAAATCGAGTTTTTATTGCACATAATGTGAATTTTGATTTGACCTTTTTAAATCGTGAATTTAAACGTATCGGAATGAATCAACTAAATGTCAAAGCTATCGATACCGTTGAATTATCGCAAATTCTCTTTCCAACTATCAGTAGTTATAAGTTACAAGATTTAACACGTTATTTGAGTATCGTCCATAAGAATCCACATAGTGCTAATAGTGATGCTCATGTTACTGCAGAATTGTTTTTAGTTATTTTAAAACGAGTTCAGCAATTACCTTTAGATACTTTGCGATTATTGGCTAAATTTGGTAAGAATACTTTGAGGGAAACAGATTTAGTCTTTAAAACTGTTTTAGAAGAGCGAGAAAAGAATGCTCGAACAGAAGTTTTACCAGCTTACTTGTATGAGCGTGGAGGTCTTATTTTACGAAAAAAAGATTTCCATGTTAGTGAACAAATTGATCATTCGACTAAATATCCACAATCTAAAGAAGCCAAAAAGAAATTACTTGCTGGCATTCTTGATTATCGAGTGAACCAATCCAAGTTGATGGATAATATTTATAAGACTAGTCAACATCGTGACAAATATAAAAAGTGGAATCTAATTGAAGCGCCAACTGGGGCAGGTAAGACTCTAGGTTATTTGTTGCCACTATCTTATTTGATCAACAGTGATCAAAAACTGGTAATTGCAACAACAACAAAGGTTTTGCAACAGCAAATCGTTGAGCAATCGATTCCATTATTGAACCAAGTAACAGGTAATAATTATCATGCTGAAATTGTTAAGAGTAGTTATAATTTCATTGATTTGGATCGTTTCTCTGAAGCTTTAGATAATTATCGTTTGCATAGTCACACAGCTATTTTAAAAATGAAGATTATTGTTTGGTTGACGATGACTACGACCGGTGATTTGAGTGAATTACATTTAACTAATTACAGCAGTCCTTTGTTTAGCATTATTAGACATCGTGGTGAACCCAAAGAAAACTCAATTTATAGCAATGATGATTTTTGGCTTTATCAACAAAATCGTTATTTAGAATCTAAGATTTTAGTCACTAACCAGTCATTCTTAGCTAGACATCTAGATAGTCAATTTTGGGGTGGAAATTCTTACTTAGTAATTGATGAAGCTAATCATTTTGCCGGTAGTTTGCGGGATGCTAGTTCACCAACGATTGATTTTTTGAAATTGAATGAATACGTCAAAAAAATCAGCGATATTCTTTATCAAAATCGTGTAACGCTGCGTTATGCTTTTACTGAAGTAACAACACAGTTATGGAATTACCAAGATCTACAGACGATGGAAACTCACTTTCAAGCGGTTGATGAATTAATGGAACGCATCGAATACAATATTTTTGGTAATTATATTCGGAATAAAGTTAGTTTCAAAGATCGACAAGAATTCGTTTCAATTTTAGACAGTAGCAACGAATTTGGTAAAGATAATGATCAATTAGCTGAATTATTGTCTGATTTGATTGTTGAATTGTCGTTGATTTCCAATCGAGTTGAAACTTTATTTGATCAATATAATTTCCAGAAAAACTTTATTTCAGTGGAATTATCCAAGGTAATCTCTAATTTGACGATTGAAAATGCTAAATTGCGAACAGTTTTGAAAAACCTAGATGAACTGTTGCAAGCTTTAAAGAGTCCTGATAATAAATTTGGTTTACAATTAGAAATGCGTGATTACTACGATCCAAAAACCTTGAAAATCAGTTGGCGACAATACGATATTCGTGATTTGATTGCAGATACGACAGATAGATTTAGCCAGATTTTTGCAATAGGTGCGGCTATTACGATTCAAAAGGATTTTTCACATTTTATTTTGGATACCCAATTGAATCAGAATCAAATTAATCAGATGATTATTTTGCCGGATATGAATAGTATTTCTAAAAATAGTAAAATTTATTTGCCAGCTAACTTACCAGATATCCAATCGCTTAACAGTGAAGAATATTTTGATATGGTTACAGAATATATTGTTGATATTCTGGATAATTTAAACCATCAAACAATGATTTTGTTCAATTCGTTAAACACTTTAGCGAAAGTTTATGAACGGCTGATGGAAACGGACGTTAAAGAAAAATGGGAGATTTTGGCGCAAGGTGTGACCGGCTCTAATGAAAAGATCAAGAAACGTTTTGCAATTGGTCGTCGATCGGTCTTATTGGGAGCAAACTCGTTTTGGGAAGGTGTCGACTTTCCTAAAAAAGTTCTAGAAATCCTAATCGTGACTCGAATTCCATTTGAATCACCTGAACAACCAGATGTTAGAATTAAACAGGATATTTTGAAACAACAAGATTTAAATGTTTTTAAAGTTGATTCTTTGCCAAATGCTATCTTACAATTACGTCAAGGCTTGGGTCGTTTGATTAGAACTCCCAATGATCGGGGCGTGATCTTATTGTTGGATAATCGTATTTTGACGAAGAATTATGGTAAAACTATTTTGGATTCGTTGCCAAAAGGATTACCAGTAATCAATGAGGATATGGATTCTATTAAAAAAGATATAAATGACTTTTTGAATTAAGTAAATTATTGCTATACTATTTTTGTTAGTAAAAAAGGAAGTATTATGAATAAAAGTACAAAAATCTTATTGACCATTTCATTAATTGCATTAGCAATAGTTTCTGCATTAACCTATTTGAATCTTTCGACAGCACCAAACTCGAGTGCTAAATCACAAGCTAACGAAATTGCCAAAGAAAAGGCTGGCATCGTTCAGCCTGATTATTTCGGTAACTATACGCGTAAAAAGCAATATTATGCAGTCGGTGGTTTAACAAAAGGTGAAAAGTATCGATACATCGTTATTGATGCCAAAAGTGGTAAAACTGATATTTTCAACAAAAACAATGCACCAGTTCGTCAAACGATTATTGATGGAGTAGCCCAACGTTATGGTGCTAAGAAGATTTTGCATATAAATTTAGGAATTTATAAAAAGAAACCTACTTGGGAAGTAACTTTCCAAAAGAAAAATGGTAAAATCGGCTACAATTTAGTTGATTTTAAAACTGGTAAAAGTATTCAGATCATTAATAATATTTAAAAAACAAAAAAAGTCGAGATCGTCTTCTCGGGCTTTTTTTATGTATTGGAGTAATTTATATGAATGATGATTTATTCAACTCGTTTGTCGACAGTGGCAGTACGACTATCAACAATTTAATAATTAAAAATTTTCATAAATTGGGTATGACAGAGCGTGATCTCGTTGTTTATTTGGCTCTATCAATGTATGCTCAAAAAGGTAATACTTTTCCAATGGCTCAAGATTTAGCTAAGGATACTGGAATGGACGAAGCTTCAATCTATACGATCATTCAAGGATTAATAAAGTTGGGTATTATTGAATTAAAAACCGTAGTCGACCATCATCAACAACGAGATATTTATTCTTTGACACCAATTTTTTATCGATTGAAGAATCTTTTGGAACAAGAAAAACTGGCTAATAAACAAGACAAATTGATGTCAGATACTGAAGAATTGTTCAAAAAAATCGAAGTGGAGTTTGGTCGTCCAATTTCACCAATTGAGCAGGAACAAATTCACCAGTGGATCGATGACGATCATTACAGTATTGAATTGATTGATCTAGCATTGAAAGAAGCTGTTTTAAATCAAGCCTATTCATTAAAGTACATGGATCGGATTTTAATTAGCTGGGAAAAGAGTAATATTAAGACAGCAGAACAACTCCAAGAACGACGAAAGAAGCTGGGATATTAATGTTAAAAGATGAACAAATCGTCTGGGCTATTCACCAGATGGAAGAAGATATTGGACCGGTTGGTCCGTCACTAGATTCAAGAACGCCATTTCAATATTTAGTGTCGGTTATTTTGAGTGCACAAGCAACTGATGTGTCCGTCAACAAGGTCACACCGATTTTGTTTGCTAAGTACCCAGAACCAAAAGACCTCATGAACGCTAATATAGAAGACGTAGAGCAAATTATCAAAAGCGTGGGCCTATTCCATAATAAAGCAAAAAACATCATTAAAACGGCACGTATAGTCCATGAGGAATTAAACGATGTTGTCCCCGAAACTAGGAAGGGTATCATGGCACTTCCTGGTGCAGGTAGAAAAACAGCCAACGTAGTTTTAAGTGATGTTTTCAATCAATCGACCTTCGCTGTGGATACACATGTTTCAGCTATTTCAAAACGATTGCATTTTGTAGATCAAAAAGCTAATCCTTTGCAAGTTGAAAAGAAGATTGTGAGTGTTTTAAAACCCGAAGAACTTCACCGTGCGCATCATACGATGATTGAGTATGGACGGAAATACTCAATGAAACTGGATCCAACTAAGGAAACTAATCAGCTGATTATTACTTGTGACAAATTAAATGAGGAAAATGAGGGACTACCTCAAAAATAAAATAAAAAGGTTCAAAACAGAAAAAATCTGTCTTGAACCTTTTTTATTTATTGTGCGTTATTGTCTGCAGAACTGTTAGTTGTAGCACCATTGTTAGTCGTAGCGCCACTATTGGTTGTACCACCACCGGTATTGCCAGTCGTGCCACCAGTGGTTCCACCGTTGGAATCAGTTGAACCACTATTATTGCCAGTTGTGCCGCCAGTAGTTCCACCATTGGAATTACCAGTATTCGAAGAATTATTGTTATCAGTAGTGTTGCCATTACTATTAGTACTGTTATTAGTATTCCCAGTCGAATTTGAACTGCCATTGGAATCACTATTTTCATTATTATCCGCATCAGAACCAGTAATTTCTACACGACCATCAGTACCTGTATCATTTTCCTCATCACTAGATTCAGAAGAACTGCTTGAATGGTTGTTTGAAGTTACTTGATTACTACTTGAGCTAGAAGCACTACTTGAAGTGTAATCGGAATCCTTGTATGGATTGGAAGGCGCATGACCTTTAACAAACAATTCTTTAGTATAAGTGGATGAACTCGAACTAGGTGAGGCAACTGTTGGTGTAGTTGAACCGTTGTTCTTGATCATCATAGAAACGACGGAACTAGGTTTCTTCCAATTAGGATTGCTGTCAGTTTGTTTAGCCAAATAACTCATCTCGGCTTTATAAATCTTACCAGCAACACTTTGATAAGTTGAAGAAATTCCGTTTTGATTTTCGGAATCATAACCGGTCCAAACACTCATTGAGTAGTTTCTAGTGTAACCATTGTACCAAGAATCTTTTGCTTTACCATTTAACAATGAGTTAGCAGCGATTGCATCAGAAGAATAGTTAGTAGTACCAGTTTTACCGGCTTGATGTAATCCAGAAATGTTAGCATAAGTGGCATAACTTGAAGGAACGCCCTTTAAGACATCAGTAATCATGTAAGCCGTTGAATCCTTCATTGCACGTTTACCAGACTTACTATAGTTATGAACCATCCCGTCAGCTGTTTCAATTTTAGAAACATAATATGGTTTGTAGTATGTTCCACCATTCGAAAATGCTGCATAAGCAGAAGCTCCTTGAAGTGATGAAACTGAACCACCAATACCAACTGATAAGCCATCGCTTTCTTTGATTGAATCAATTCCTAAACCTTTAGCAAAATCAATCGCATTGGATAATCCTACTGCTGACAAAGTTCTGATAGCAGGGACATTTCTAGAATTGACCAAAGCCTTTCTCAAACTCATTTGACCTTGATATTCTTCATCCCAATCCTTTAGTTGGATATTGGTTCCAGGATAAGTATATTCAGTATCTTCTAATTGATGATAAGTTGACCAATTAAGATTTTCGATAGCTGGAGCATAATCCAAAATAGGTTTCATCGTTGAACCATTACTACGAGTAGTTTGTACAGCTCGGTTGAGCCCAAATTGTACATTTCCTAGATTTCTTCCACCAATCATTGCTACGACCTTACCGTTATTAGGGTTAACGATCGAAGCACCAACTTGCATTTTTGAATCAGGGAATTGAACGTAACTAGATGAGTTAACGATATTGTAAAGACGTTTTTGAGCGCCATAGTCCATATTGATAGTAATTTTTAGATTATCACGATATGGATCAAATCCTTTTTTCTTAACTTCTGAAATTGCTTCTTTAATGTATGGATCAGCAATTATTCGTTTAGTATTGTTACTGTTTGAAACCTTCTTGTAAGGCAAGAGGCCATCAGAAATTGGTGTATTGATAGCTTCTTGAGCCTGTGATTTAGTAATTTTATTGTTATTGTACATAGCTTTAATAACTAAATCACGACGTTGCTTAGATTGAGTAGGGTGGGTGTATGGATCATAATTACTTGGTGCATTAGGTAAGCCAGCTAACATTGCCATTTGAGCCAAGCTCAACTTATTCAATGACTTGCCATAATAGTACTTGGCCCCAGTTTCAATCCCATAGATACCATTGTTCAAATAAACTTTATTAACGTAAAATTCTAGGATCTGCTGCTTAGAGAATTTTTGACTAACACGCATCGCCAGCCAAGCCTCTTGCATTTTTCGTTTAAAAGTTTGATCTTTAGTATCGGTAGAGAAGACTGTTAATTTTACTAATTGTTGCGTTAAGGTACTTCCACCTTGGAGAGTCCCTTTAGTAATATTGTTAAAAGCTGATTTAGCAATTCTTACAGGATCGATTCCAAGTGGTTCATTGTAAAAATTCTTATCCTCAATTGAAATTACGGCATCTTCCATCTGTTGTGGTACTTTATCGATGGTCACATAATTTCTCTTATTGTCCCCAAGTGAAGCGATTTGTTTACCGGTTGAGTCAACAATCGTTGAAGATCCACCGCTTTGTAAGTTTTCCTGACTAATAGACGGTGCACTAAAAGCGTAGTAAACAAAGATGAACAAAAATATTCCTGCCAATACGGCAACAATGGCTAAAAACCATTTGAGAATATTTTTGAAAGTCAATATACTGGTATTTTTTTTCATTCTTTCTCCTTCCCACTTTCTATCAATTGTTGTATAGCATCAATATAAGGTAAAGTAGGATCATAATTAGCTTTGATCTCAATTGAACAATCAACGATATCCTTAAGCTGAATGGATTTAGCACCATCATGCCTTTGGGCATCCCAATGAACAAAGAGGTCATCCGCTGGCATTACAAAATAGCGTTTTAAAGTTACGTATTTTATAATAACAAAACAGATGCCACCTTGTTTTTGACACATTCTAAGATGATCAATTTGATGTTGATGAAAGTTTTTTAAAGGAAAAGTATTTTTATTTTTAGTTTCCTTAGCCTCAAAATCAACATAGTAGCCATTGTATACGCCATTGTAATCAGTCGTAGAAGCCTGTCGAAAGTAAGCTTCTCTAATAACAGCTTTACTTCGCTTTGGATAATCGACCTTGACAATTTGTATTGGCGTAGGTTTTTTGTAAACCACGGCAATATCGTGACTACGGTAATACTTGTTGCTTTCATTAATCTCTTCTTCAAGGGTCATACCACGATCACCAAAAATGAGTTTCTTCTTGGCACTAGTATTTAAAGAAGGTCTTGACGGACGATTATTGTGGAAAACACGACCGTCAGGGTAGTTTATTTTCAAAATATCAACTCCTACTCTGCAAATTATACCATGATGGTAAAAATAATAATTATTGGGAGGATTCTTTATGATTAAAAATCTATGGATCACTGGATACCGTTCTTACGAATTAGGTATTTTTAAAGATGATGACCCAAAAGCCAAAGTAATTCAAGACTTTTTTAGTCAAAGAATTACAGATTACGCTGAAGACGGGATGGAATGGGTCATCACTGGAGCTCAACTAGGTACGGAGCAAATAGTTGGAAAAGCCGTGCAAGAAGTGAAGAAAAAGGGCTATAATATTAGACATGCAGTAATGCTACCGTTTTCAGAATTTGGCAGTCAGTGGAATGAGAAAAAACAGCTATTGTTAAATGTTTTTTTAAGAAATGCAGACTATGTCAATAAAGTCTCCGATATGAGTTATCATAATCCTAGACAATTGAGAGTATGGCAAGAATTTATGCTCAAACATACTGATGGTGCTTTGATTTTTTATGATCCAGATAGCGGTGGCAAACCAAAATATGATTATGAGGCTATCAAAGCTTATCAGGATCGTGGAATCGATTATCAGTTAGAACTAATTGATTTTGATTCTATGCAGGACTTTGCTAATATGTTATATGATAGTTAGGTTATAAGATAAATTGACAATAATTAACACTGGGGTGTTTTAAATGAATAATATGAATGGAATGAATCCACAAACAAATAATAATAATGATCTTTCATTAAATTATCAACCAAACGATATTCTCCAAAAAGAATTCAAAACTAAAATGCGTGGTTATGATCCAACAGAAGTCGACCAATTTTTAGATGGAATTATTAAAGATTACGAAACATTTGCTAACGAAATCGATCAACTTAAGAGTGAAAATGATCGTTTAATGCAAGCACGTAATGCTGGTCCAGGAAATAATAATCCTAATCAAAATTTTCAACAACGTCCACAAAATAATCGAATGAGACCTCAACCAAAGAGCTCTACTGCTGAAGCTTCAACTAATTATGATATTTTGAGACGTATCTCTAATCTTGAAAAGCGTGTCTTTGGCCATGACTTCAGCAATGGTTTGCCTGATGAAAATCACGAAACTAAGCAATTTGCATCAGCAGTCGTACCTAACAATATGAATCACAATGGAGTCGAGAGTGGTCATCAAGAAATCAATCCTAGAATGAATCGTCCTATGAATAATAATTTTAATAATCCTAATGCTAATAATAATTTCCAAAGTAATCGTCCAATGAACAATCCAAATTCTGGACAGAATAATTTTAATGGAAATATGAATAATAACAATAACTTCAATCAATTTTAATTACTGATAAGTTTTTTATAGGTTATCAGTAATATCGGGTTTGAATTTAATTGAATTTAGTGTATACTGTTCAAGTCGGTAAATTACGAGTAATCGCGGTCTAGTTATCTAGGCTGAGGAAGGTCCACGCCCGCGCGAACTGAGATGTTTGCAGTGTTTGTGCTTGGCCCAATAAGCCAAGGTACCTTCGGGTAACGGCAGCGAAAGCACTAAGGTCAGTGAGACTATGTGTTAATAGCTTGAAAGTGCCACAGAGACGTATTACTGTGAGAAATTGCAGTACTGGAACGAGGTAAACCCCGCAAGCGGGCAACCCAAACTTTGGTAGGGGCGCTTCATAACGAGAAATGAATCTACTGTGAAGGCTTAATTGTAGATAGATGATTACTAACTGTATTAGGTTTGCCAACCTAATACATGAACAGAACGTGGCCTATAGGAGTTTATCGAGGCAGAGGGACGACTTGTTCGTCCTTTTTTTATACAAAAAATTAAATAATAATAACAAGAGGGGCAATATGAAATTAATTGCGACTATGTCAAGCGGCTTTGAATCTGTAACCGCAAGAGAATTACAAAATTTGGGATACGATACAAAGACTGAGAACGGTAAGGTCTATTTTGATGGTGAATATGAAGATATTGCTAGGGCTAATCTTTGGTTACGCAGTGCTGATAGAATCAAAATCTTGATCGATAGTTTTAAAGCAGTGACATTTGAAGAACTATTCGATAAGGTTTACGCAATTGATTGGGATAATTGGCTACCTTTGAACGCTGCTTTTCCTATCAAAGCTCGAACGGTTAAATCTCAATTACATTCTGAAAGAGATATTCAAGCAATCACTAAAAAAGCCATTGTTAATAAAATGGCCGATGTTTTCATGCGTCGTGGTAGATTGCCCGAGACTGGTGCCAAATTTCAAATTGAAACTCGAATTCACAAAGATATGGTTGAAGTAACGCTTGATACAACCGGAGATTCTTTGTATAGACGTGGCTATCGCGTTGAACATGGCACTGCTCCATTGAAAGAAAACTTTGCGGCAGCGATGATCCTTTTAACTGTTTGGCATCCAGAAGAGGATCCTTTTATCGATCCAACCACTGGGTCTGGTACGGTTGCAATCGAAGCCGCTCGCTTAGCTAGAAATATTGCTCCCGGAATTCAACGTCATTTCCTATTTGAAAGTTTCGATTGGTTTGATCCTAAAATTTTAGCTAATTTAAAGGAAGAAGCTAAGGCTGGTGAAAAAGATGTTGACTTAAATATCTTCGCCAGTGATATTGACGGTTCAATGATTGATATTGCTAAATTGAATGCACACGATGCTGGCGTTTTGCACGATATCCAATTCAAGCAAATTGCCGTTAAAGACTTAAAGATCGAAGGGGAATACGGAACTATTATTACCAATCCTCCTTATGGTCAACGTATGAGTGATATGGAAAATGTTCGTAAACTCTATAAAGAAATGGGAGAAGTCTTTGCGACCGCTCCCACTTGGAATAAATATATTTTGACTAGTGATACTGAATTTGAAAAATATTATGGTCAACAAGCAACTAAGAAACGTAAATTATACAATGGTTCAATTAGAACTGACCTCTATCAATATTGGGCAAAGCATTAAAGACTGTTTCTGCGATGCAAATCCCAAAGAATTATTAGAATAATAGCTACGGTAATGATCAATGAAAATATCCAAGACCATTTTTGGTCAGCAATAGGTAGTTTCATGTTCATACCGTAAAAACCTGATACGATCGTGGGGATACTGAGAATAATGGTGTAAACCGTTAGTATCTTCATGGTCGTATTTGTTCTATTATTGAGAATATTATTATAGGTATTAGAAATTCGGTCAATAATGTCAGAACTTAAGTCGACTTGATTTTTGAGTTGTTCAGTTTCTACCAACGAGTCATGTAAATGTTCCTTACTGACTTTATCTAAATGGATTACTTGAGAGTTGCCACTAGAGACCATCTGCAACTGTTTTACTACAGCATAGTTGTCATTGATGGCAGTATTCAAATAAGTCGTTAAATCTTCTAAATCAGACAGTTCTAAAATTTGGTTCTCAGACGAACGGTGACGGCGGATCAAAGACTGAATTTTATTTCTTTGAAAATCGATCTCACTGATTTGATCGCTATAATCATTAGAAATTTGGTCAAAAGTATTGAAAATGAATTCCCAAATTTGTTTTTGATATTTCTTGTTCAAGTGATTCTTGGCATTAACTATATAATCTTCGACGTAATGCGTGGCATCATTAGTAAAAAGAAATAATTTTTGATTTTTGATTGCTAATGAAATAGGTAAGACCCTTTGTGATAAATCTTCAATTTGGTCGTTTTCATTTTGAATGTTATAGACGATTAGATAAGTTTGACTTAACTCATCATATTCAAAACGGGCTCTTTCATTTTCATCATCGGCGTAATCTAAAACTTCGTTAGTCAATCGATATTCCTCAATTAGTTTCATACGATCATCATCGTTTAAATTTGTCGTAGAATGAACATCGATCAGATTTATTGAATCATTTAAAACAATTTCATTAATCATCTTTTAACCCCTTATTAAAGATAATCATAACAAAAATAAAAAACGAGTCGAGAATTATTTTTCCCAGCTCGCTTTTTGTTGAAAGAGTAAACAAATCTTATTTTATGGAGTGAAGAGTTTTCCTAAGTCTTGTTCAGGAATTCCCTTAAAATAGTCATCCAAATTAAATTGATCGAGTACTTTTAAAATCTCATCACGGTCAAATTTAACATTTAATAATTTTTGCTTAATATCATTAACATCTTTCATACCGAAAAAGTCACCGTAAATTTCAATATTCTCAACTATACCATTGGCAACATTATAACGAATATCAACTGTTCCCATATCAAAATGCTTTCTTTGCTTAGCAGTAAAAGCAGGGGATTTACCATAGACCCAATCCCAATTGTAATAATATTTTTCCTTGATTTCATCGATTGCCTTTTGATCTTTATCGGTCACGATATATTCGTGATTTCTGATCTCATCAAAACTGTTTGCATGGAACAATTCTAATAATAAACGATCACGGAATTGTTCAGTAGTCAAATTTTGATATTCAGGAGCTAAATATGGACGTAAGTTAGTTACACGGCTCCTGATTGATTTAATACCTTTAGAAGCAATCTTGTCTTTTTGAACGTGCAAAGCCTTAGTGAGAACATCTAAATCAACATCAAGTGACAAGGTACCATGTGAGAAAGTTTTACCGTTTTTAGAGTACATGGCGTTTCCTGAGAACTTTTTGCCGTCGACTAATAAATCGTTGCGACCAGAAACTTCGGCCGTGGTAGCGCCCATTTGATGTAAGGCATCAATAATTGGTTGAGTGAATGATTTAAAATCACCAAAGTTTTTGTCATTGGAATCAACTACGAAACTAAAACACAAATTGCCCAGATCTTGATAAACAGCACCACCACCAGAGATACGACGAGTAACGGTGATATTGTTATCTTTGATGTAATCACTGTTGATTTCTTCAAGCGTATTTTGATTCCGTCCAACGATGATACAAGGCTTTTCAATGTAAAATAGGACTAACGGTTCATCAAATTTCACATTATTCATTAGATATTGCTCGGTAGCTAAATTATCACGAATATCGCGATCTTTCATAACAACGTAGTACATAAGGAAATCCCCCTCAATTATAATTGAAAACGGTTTAATCGTAGCATAGTTTCTGTTTTCTAAAAACTATTTAGACCCATGTTTACGGATGTTTAACATTTTTTGATGAACTTGGGCGTGAGCAGCACTGTTTTCCTTATCTGAGACATGTTTAGCAAAGTAAAATGGAAACGATTCCAGTTCTTTTAAAATATCATTTAATATCGGTTGATAGTGTTTAGAATATTTTTTATTTAGACTATCAATAACTATTTGACTGTCAGAATGAATTTGGAGAATATCATCATTCCAATTTTTTTCTATAATCTTTTTCAAAGCTACTTTTAATGCTAAGAATTCCAAATAGTGATTGTCATTAAAATCTTGTTCAAACGCATCACTATAAAATTTATTATTTTGCTTTATTACATACGCAACGACACCAAGATTTAAATTAGTATTTAATCCGGCATCGGTGTACAATTTAATCATATTATTTAGAACCTTTCAGGAGAAATTATGTCAAAGAAACATTTTGTTCAACCAACTGGCGCATGGGGCGTGATTATGTGGTCTATCGCATTAAGTCTAGCTTGTTTAGGTATTATTTTACAACTAGAGATCATGGCGCTTAGTTTTATTCCATTTATAGTTTGGATCATCGATGGTATTTATGTTTTTTATATTATCGCTAATTCTTGGATCAAAATTTCAAAGGATTCAATCACAATTAAGGAACCATACTATAAGGCACGTGTATTTAAACACGAAGATGTTAACATAAGGGCGGACAATAATTGGACAATGGAGTTCCATTTTAGTAATCGGGATTTCTTTCCATTCAAAATTATTTCTACAAAGGGAATTTTAAATATAATCAAAAAAGAAGCAGGTGAAAGCAATGTCATTTCCAAGTGATATCGAAATTGCTCAAATTAATGAGCATGACAATATGAAAAATATTAACGAAATTGCTAAAAAAGTAGGTTTAACGCCAGATGATATTGAACCATATGGTCACTATAAAGCTAAGTTTTCTGGTCGTAGTATTAAAAAAACTATGGAAGAAAACGACGATGGTAAGTTGATCTTAGTAACTTCTATTAATCCTACTCCAGCTGGCGAAGGTAAGTCGACCGTCGCTATTGGTTTAGCTGATTCTTTACAATCTCTAGGTAAGAAGACTGTTTTGGCACTTCGTGAACCATCTTTAGGCCCTGTTATGGGAATGAAAGGCGGTGCTACTGGTGGTGGATACGCTCAAGTAGTACCAATGGAGGACATCAATCTTCATTTTACAGGTGATATGCACGCTTTAACTAGTGCAGTCAATACATTAGCTGCTTTGATCGATAATCATATTCATCAAGGCAATGCTTTAAATATCGATCCTAGAAGAATCGTTTGGAAACGTGCTTTAGATATCAATGACCGTGCACTTAGAAATATCGTCGTTGGACTTGGTGGCCCATTCAATTCTGTTCCTCGAGAAGAACATTTTGAAATCACCGTCGCTAGTGAACTGATGGCAGTATTGTGTTTGGCACAAGACATCGATGATTTGAAAGAACGTATCTCAAGTATTTTAATTGCTTATACTTTTGACAAGAAACCGATTTTTGTTAGAGACTTGCATGTTGAAGGAGCAATTACTGTTCTTCTAAAAGATGCTCTAAAGCCAAATCTAGTTCAAACATTGGAAAATACACCGGCAATTATTCATGGCGGACCTTTCGCAAACATTGCTCACGGATGCAACAGTATCCTTGCTACGAGGTTAGCTATGAAGTTAGGTGATTACGCTGTTACTGAAGCTGGATTTGGTGCTGACCTTGGTGGCGAAAAATTCTTAGATATCGTTACACCAAGATTGAATCACGCACCAAATGCGATCGTTATTGTCGCTACTGTTCGTGCTTTGAAGTACAATGGTGGTCAAAAATTGGCTGATATTCAAAATGAAGATTTGAACGCTTTAAATCTTGGCTTTAAGAATTTGAAACGTCACATTCATAACATGCGTTATTATCACATCCCAGTTGTCATTGCTATCAATAAATTTGCTACTGACACTGATAACGAGATTAAACTTTTGACTAGTTTATGTGACGAAGTAGGGGTAGACGTTCAATTAGCTGAAATTCATCACAACGGTAGTAAAGGTGGTCAAGCCTTAGCTAAAGCCGTCGTCAAAGCAACTGAAAAAGCTGCTAACTATACACGCTTATATGAAGATGAAGAGACAACTGAAGCTAAGATTGCTACGATTGCTTCAGAAGTTTATGGAGCTAATAACGTTGAATACAGCAAAAAAGCTCGTAATCAACTACAAGTATTAAAAGATAATGCTTGGGATGATCTCCCAGTATGTATCGCCAAAACTCAATATTCACTCAGTGATGATCCTAAGAGACTCGGCTCACCAAGAGACTTTACGCTTCATGTAACTGATATCATTCCAAAATTAGGTGCTGGATTCATTGTTGTTTTGACAGGTAACGTTATGACAATGCCTGGGCTTCCTAAGAAACCAGCAGCTTTGAACATGGATGTTGATAATGAAGGTACCATTGGAGGATTGTTCTAGTGCAGTTAGTTTATTGGCTACTGTTTGCAGTCTTAGTAGTTGGTGATCAAGCTCTAAAATCCTACGTGACAACGAACATAGCTCCTATGAGTGTACATGACTTCATCCCTGGTCTTTTATCAATAACGCATATTACTAATACTGGGGCAGCGTGGAGCATGTTAGAAGGCAAAATGATGTTTTTTTATGTGGTAACAATTGTTGCTGTGGTCGTTTTAGCATATTTATTTATTAAAGCTGATAAAAAAGATTATCTTTATCGCTTTTCTTTGATATTCTTATTAGCAGGCACAGTTGGTAATGCCATTGATCGTTTTACGAGACATTTTGTCGTTGATATGTTCAATTTGGATTTTATCAACTTTCCAATTTTTAATCTGGCTGATACTTATATCACCATTGGAGTGATTTTAATTATCGGTTCACTGATTATCCAACTAGCAGGTGAGAAAAATAATAAATAAGTCTTTTAACTTAGAATATAATGAAACAAAAAAGGGACGTCTAGATGCCTTTATCAATAATGAAATTGAAGAATTAACGCGTTCCCAGATTCAAAAATTCATCAAAGATCAATATATTACCGTCAATGGACAACCCGTATCTAAAAGCGGTTATAAATTGACAAGTGGTGATACGATTTTGGTGAACGTTCCAGAAGAACAATCTATTGAAGCAGTTCCAGAAGATATTCCAATCGACGTTGTTTATGAAGATGAAGACGTTTTAGTTGTCAATAAACCCCAAGGAATGGTAGTTCATCCTGCCGCCGGTCATCCAGACAAGACGTTGGTCAATGCAATTTTATATCATTGTCAAATCAATGATGATGATGTGATTAGACCAGGTATTGTACATCGAATCGATAAGGATACTTCAGGTTTATTAATGATAGCTAAGAATAATCTAGCCAAACAATCATTAATGAAACAACTAAAAGAGAAGAGTAATCTTCGTGAATATGTGGCAATCGTTCACGGTAATTTCAAAGAAAAAACTGGGAAGATCAATGCGCCATTAGGTCGTTCGAAGACTGATCGTAAAAAGCAAGCCGTTGTTGAAAATGGTCGAAATTCGGTTACTCATTTTACGGTTTTGGAACAATTCGAAAACTACTCGCTTCTTAAATTAAAATTAGAAACTGGTCGTACGCACCAAATCAGAGTACATATGCAATACATTGGTCATCCAGTTGCTGGAGATCCTTTGTATGGTCCTAAAAATACTCTAAAAGGTAATGGTCAATTTTTACATGCCGAGACTTTAGGATTTGTTCATCCAAGAACTAATAAATGGATGGAATTCTCAGTTGAACCTCCTAAGATTTTCTTGGACACTTTAATGCAATTACGTCATTGACAGTAATTGTGTCGTGCTATAATGTAAAAATAGAATTGTGTGCGATTATAAATAAACTAAAGCACTCACTTTGTGGGTGTTTTTTTTTTGAAAGTAGGGAAAATTAATGGCAAAAGAAATTATTGATGGTCAAACAATGACTCGTGCATTGACACGTATTACTTATGAAATTATTGAAAGAAATAAAGGAATTGAAGATTTAGTCCTCGTGGGAATCAAAACACGTGGCGTTTTTGTGGCTCATCGAATCGAATCAAGATTAAAACAATTGGAGAATATCTCAATCCCAGTTGCCGAATTGGATATTACCCCATACCGGGATGACCAAACTCATGAAGAAAAAGATATTTCTAAAGTTGATGCTCAACCTTTAGGGATTGATATTAATAACAAGCACGTGATTTTGACTGATGATGTTTTATATACGGGTAGAACGATTCGAGCTGCAATGGATGCTTTAATGAGTGCTGGTCGTCCTAAGAAAATCTCTTTAGCTGTATTAGTGGATCGTGGACACCGTGAATTGCCAATTCGTGCTGACTTTGTTGGCAAGAATATTCCAACTTCTCAAAGAGAAAAAATCAAAGTTTCAATGAAGGAGATCGATGGAGAAGATAAAATCGAAATCGAATAAACATTTGAGGAGTTGCTTTAGATGAAACGTTATTTAATTTTAGAAGATGGAACAGTTTTTCCTGGAGATGGTTTCGGTTCTTCTATTATTACTACTGGTCAATTAGTAATATCAAATAATCGTACAGGGATTGAACAGTCGGTAACTGATCCTAATACTGAGGGTCAAATTATTGCTTTCACAATTCCTTCTGTGGGTAACTCGGGAATTAATCGTGATTTTTATGAATCAATCAATTCGCAATGTAAAGGTGTTGTGATTGGATCCTCCAGTGCATCAACAGTTAATAATTCCATTTCATTTGAAGAATGGATTACTAGTTTGAAAATACCTGGAATTAAAAATGTCGATGTGAGAGCTTTGTCTAAGCACATCGCTGAACATGGTGAAATGAAAGCCAGTATTATGGATACTCACGATGAACATGCTATCGATCAGATCAAGGCTCTAGTTTTGCCACCAGACTTAGTTAAACGAGTTTCGACTCGACAATCGTATCCTAATCCCAATATGGGGTTAAAAATCGTAATTGTTGATCTTGGGCTGAAATATTCAATTTTAAGACAATTATCTTATAGAGATTGTAATTCAATTATCGTGAATTATAATGCGACAATTGAAGAAATCAAAAACCTTCATCCTGATGGAATTATTTTTTCCAATGGTCCAGGGGATCCCAAAGATTTGCCTAAAACAATTGAAAGAATTCAAACTTTGCAAAAAGACTATCCAATCTTAGGAATTGGTTTGGGCAGCTTGCTGATAGCTTTGGCAAATGATTGTCAAATAATTCCATTACCACAACCACATCACGAATCGTCGTTAGCGGTAAAGGAAGTAGCCAGTGGCAAAATTGATTTTGTAAATCACAATCATTCTTATACGCTAGATCAAAAATATATTGGTGGTTCTGATTTTATCGTAACTAATATTTGTGTGGCAGATGGGACTATTGAAGGTATTCGTCATGAATATTTGCCAATTATGGGAGTTCTATTTGAACCTGAAGCTGCTCCTGGTCCAACTGATGGCTATTATGTATTTGATGAATTTATTGATTTGATCGAATCAGTCAAGCAACAGGAGGGAATTAGAAGTCAATGGAATTAGACGATGTACATTCAATCTTAATTATCGGACCTACTAGCAGCGATAAAAACGTTGACTTATCGACTGCACTTTATGATACCGTTGACATCTTGCATCAATTGGGTTACAAACTTTCTATTATCGTTGAAAATCCGACGTCATTATTGTCATCCGGTACTTTTTACGATAAAACCGTGGTGGAAAAAGTGACTGGTGACAATGTTTTAAAGTACGTTCAGAAATATCATCCCGATTCAATTTTACCAACTGTTGGGGATAGAAATGCTTTAGGCATCGTATCTAGTTTGAATGGAAAAATTGGTGAAACTAAGATCCTTGGTCCAAGTTTTGCTGCCTCTTTGGCTACATTTAAACGAGAATTGTTTATCAAAAAATTGACTCATGCAAATTTACCAGTCATCAAATTTGTTTCTTCGGATGATGAAAAAGAAATTTATAGTTTTATTCGGTCAATCGGTTTTCCAATCATCGCTAGAAGACGCTATTCTAATCGTCATTCAAGTGGTTGGACGAACATTAATAATTTATTTGAATTAGATAATTTTATGGCAATGGAAGATATTTCTGACACTAAAATTGAAATCGAACGTAGTATTCGTGGATTTAGTGAATATTCGTTTACGATCTTACGTGATCGCTATGATAATTCTTCTTTAGTAGGAACGATTGAAGATATCGAGCCAATTGGTATTCATCATTTGGACTCGAACTTAATTTCACCAGCGGTGTCTTTGAATGATTCGAAATTACAGCGCTTGAGAAATTTTTCGATTAAATTGGCACGAACGTTTAATATTGTAGGTGTCTGTACCGTTCATTTTGCCTATAACCACGCTACCAATGAATCTTACATTACAGAATTTATTCCTCGCTTGAGTGAGGAGACTAAGTTTTTAGAATATGCAACAAGTTATCCAGTAGCTACCGCTGTAGCACAATTGTGTTTAGGATATCATCTCGATAAATTACAACTAGATGCAGGAAATTACTTCAATGGAGCGACTGAACCATTTGTAGATCACATTACATCGCGCTTTCCACAGTGGTCTACCAACGGTCAGCGCTATTTAGGACCAAGCAAAACTTCAAATTCAAGTATTGTCGTCAATGGTTTTAGCCTTGAAGAGGTCTTAAATAAAGGTGCATTGAATGATAAATTAAGTAATAATTTCAATCGTTATAATGAATTACGAAAATTAGACGATGATGAATTGTTTGAAAAAATCATTCACCCTACTAATTGGATGTTGGATGTTTTGTCAGAAGCTATGAGAAGAAACTTTGAAAAGCCTGTCTTGTCAGAAATTACTGGGATAAATATGCCTTATTTAACTGCTTTGCAAAATATTATTGATAACAGTTTGATCATTCGTGAAGGTGAAATTGATGGCAGCAACGTTGAACATATGGTCAATATGGGCGTAAAAGGCGTAGGTCATTCAAAATTACTATTGGATAGCCCAGATATTGTTACAAAGACTGTTGTTAAGAACAAACAAGCTGTTTCTGTAGCTAATAATGACTTTATCAATCATAATTACTTTGTGACGGGTGGTATCAGTAATGAATTGCAGTTAAGTGATCGAATGAAGATCATCGTTCGTACGCCTATTATTACTTCAAAAACTGATATCATGATTCGTCAGTTCGTTTTGTTCCAATTGGCAAAATCAATCGATCAAAATGGGTTGGAACCAATTATTATTGGTCGTGAACCTTGGAATGCTCCATTGTCGATGCGTCGAAAAGTAGTTGAGATCGATGATCCTCATATGGAAATGAAAAACCTAGGTTTGATTAAAAATGACAGCGTATTAAACATCATCGATCTTTCTAAAAATTTGATTGAAACTGACGATAAACGCGTTTTCCAGTTTAGTGCGCAAGAGTTAAAAAACTTGAAATTAACAGGTGGAACATCGGTCCGAGTGATGGTAGTCAGTGATGGGGAGAACTTTTTAGCTCCTTCAGTGATCTATCAGGCAAAGCGAGACGGACATCTGTATGAGATCAGTTCAGTTAATCAATTTATGACCGTAGAAGATCGAGCCAATATTTCTCGACTCATTAAACAAGAATTAGAAGATGATTCAAAAGTCGATATTTATAATTTTGAATTAGTAAAGAGCAACGACCACTGGTTAATGACTAAGAAATATCGTGGAATGACTAACGATATTATTCGTCATGAATTAGCTAGTTCAGTTCATGTGATCGATACCTTAGTAAAATTGTTGCTAGGGAATAAAATCGGTGACGATCTAACTCTGGAAAAAGTCTTTGATAATTTTGATGATAAGTACTTGTTGACGATTGATTCAAAGCGCTATCAATTATTAGATGAGGAAGAAACAAAAATCGAATTATCTAAATTAAGAAAAAATGAAAATTAAAAAAGACAATGATTTCTTTTAATAAAATTGAAATCATTGTCTTTTTTAGTTCTCTTTTAATGCTTCGACTAATTTACGATCAGGATCGACTAAAATAGTTTTTTGTCCTTCAAAGATAACGTAGCCAGGTTTAGCACCATTAGGCTTTCTAATATGCTTGATTTGGACATAATCTACGGGAACTTTACTAGAATCACGAGCTTTTGAGTAATAGGCAGCTATGATTGCAGCTTGAGTAATTGATTCTTCATCCGGAGTGCCAGTCTTTAAGATAACGTGAGAACCAGGGATGTTTTTAACGTGGAACCAATAGTGATTCTTTTGAGCTATTTTCATCGTTAATTGGTCATTTTCTAAATTATTTTTACCGACGGTAATTTCAGTACCATTAGTAGTTTGGAAATTTTCACCAATCTTTTTCTTACGCTTTTTACGGGCATTCTTGCGTTTTTTCTTGATGTAACCAGAAGAGATCAATTCTTCCACGATACCGTCAACATCTTCAATATCAACATACTCTAAAGAGGCTAAAACAGATTCTAAGTAGTTGACCTCATTAGTAGTAATCTCTAACTGTTCATTGATATGCGGAATCGAATTCTGTAATTTACGATACTTTTTATAATAACTTTGTGCATTCATTGAAGGTGAGTATTCAGGATTAAGTTTAATCGTTACTTCTTCATTGTTGTAATAATTAGTCAAAGTTATCGAACTACTACCATGCTTGATTTTTGACATGTAAGTAGTTAACAATTCACCGTAAAGATTATATTTACTCATAACATCAGTTTTTTTCAATTGTTGCTTGAGTTTTTTTATCTTAGATTTATCTTTCTTCAAAATAATATCTAGACGATGCGTGATACTTTTAGTTTGCTGTTCGATTCGATCTAATCTAGCTTTATCTAAATAAAAGTTATCTAGCAATTCACTTAAACTAGAATAGGCTGAAATTTCAGTAGTGGTATTAGTGAAACTGATAGGAAAGAATCCTAATTTGTTTTTTTCGTTAGATTTTGCAGTATTAGGATGGATTTGCTCTTGGTAAAGATCAACGAAATCGCCTAAATTATGCCCAGTTTCAATAAATTTAGCTAATTCCTTTGAAGTGTCCAAACCGATCCCTTCGAATTTAGCTCGTAAATCACTAGCAGTTAGTTCCTCACCAGTTTCTTTACTCTCAAAAGGACTGATTTTATTTTGAGCAGGCGGTAATTTATAATCATCTCCCGGTAATAGTCCACGGTAACTATTATTCTCTGGTGAAACACGTTTGATCAAGTCAACAATTTTACCAGTTTCTTTACTGATTAAGAAAATGTTACTGTGACGAGCCATTATTTCGATAATCAAAGTATAATCATGAATATCACCGAGCTCATTTTTGGCTGATAAATCGATCATAACTACACGGTCATTATTTAATTGATGAAAATCCTCCACGATTGCACTAGTAATGTATTTACGTAAAGACATTACGAAAGTAGAAGGTTTGGCTGGATTAGCAAAAGGTTGGTCAGTAATTTGAACTCGCGCATAACTAGGATGAGCGGATAATAGCAACTGACGATTTTTCCGATTGCTACGTACTGTTAAAATCAATTCATTAGCGAACGGTTGCTGAATCTTACTGATACGCCCGCCACGAAGATTCTGATTTAATTCGTTTACCATTGCATGAGTAAACATTCCGTCAAAAGACATATAAATAATTTCCTTTCTAAAAATACTTGAGAATTTCTGAAACTTTTATGTTGTAACAAATATAAAAGTGAATGAGTATGATATAATCTAATGGTTATACAATCATTATACGTAACCAAACAAGGAATTGATAAATTTATGAAAATAGCCATTGTAACTGATAGTACATCTTATTTGCCACAAGAAATAGTCGATAAATATCATATAACAGTTGTACCAATTGAGGTAGTATTTAATACTAAAACTTATCGAGAAGACATCGATATCACTACATCTCAATTTTATGACTTATTACAAGAATCACCAGAATTACCTTCGACAGCGCAACCTTCTCTTGGTGAAATGATGAACGTATACGATAAATTGGCTAAAGAAGGCTATGATACCGTAATTTCGATTCATTTAGCAAGTACCATTTCTGGATTTGTTAATAATCTAAAAAGTGCCGCCCAAACCATCGACAACATTAATGTTGTGGTTTACGACTCACATATCACCGTTCGCTTAATGGGTTACTTAGCTCAAGAAGCAGCAAGAATGGCTCAAGAAAATAAATCACTAGATGAAATCATCGATCGATTAGATTCATTAAGAGCTTCAATTGGCGAATCATTCGTAGTGGATGATTTAAAGAATTTAGTTAAAGGTGGTAGACTTTCCAATGCTTCTGCAGTAATTGGTACTGTCTTAAATATTAAACCTTTATTGGAATTTGACAACCAAACTCATGCAATCGTAGCTTATGATAAGGTTCGATCCATGAAAAAGGCTAAATTAAAGGCTGAAGAAAAATTAGCTAAAGCCATGCAAGAAGACGATTATCCTTTGAGATTGTTAGTTATTGATGCGGACAATAAAGAAGCTGGCGATGAGTGGGCAAATGAATTAAAAGAAAAATATCCAAATAATACTTTGGAACGTTCATACTTTGGACCTGTCATTGGGGCACATCTTGGTAAGGGTGCGCTTGCAATTGCTTGGATAAAGGATTTTGATAAATCATAATTTAAGGCCGAAAGGCTTTTTTATTTTGTCGAAATAATATAAAATATTTATTATAAGTAATGCTTTATTAATAACTTGATTGAGTTAAAATAAATGTATCCAGTATTAACAGTGAAAAGGGGAGTATCATGTTTTCGAAAACAAAGAAAACGGCTATTCTACTAGCCGCCAGCGCACTTCTTGCAACAAGTTTAGGAGGGAATCTTGCTTATGCAGATACCACCGCTACGACAAATCCCACAGTATCAAATACTACAAAGAATAGCGATAATTCCAGTGTAGCCACTGCCACAAACGACAATGATCAAGAAAATGTCGTTCAAAATAGTACTACTAATAAAGATAATCAGACTACTTCAAATACGGATAGTTCTGATACTACCAGCACTGGGACAGCAACCACTCAAGCTGGGTATCAAAAGATTGATACAGCAGCTGTTAGAGTAGCTATGTTCTCAGAATTAAATCGTCTACGTGCTCAAAATAATTTGCAACCATTGACTTCTGTGAATGTTTTGAACTCATATGCTCAAAGTAGAACTGATAGTTTCATCAATTCTGGTGGAGTTGATAACCATGCCGGTTGGAATTCAGCAAATATGTATCCTTATAATTTGACTGCTGAAGAGAATATTGCTCAAATGCCATATTCAATGCTTGGTACGACAGATCCAACGGTTATTGCACAAAAAATCACCAACGAATTTTATAGTGAAATGTATGATCCTGAACCTAACTATGGTCACAGAAAGAATATGTTGAATCCTTATGTAAACTTTGTTGGAATTGGGGTAAGTATTTCTAATAATGGGATGATTTATTTCTCACAAGAAATGGGAAATAATCAAGAAACTTATAGTAAATATGATGCTAGCGATGTATATGCTTACTATCTAACTAACGATAATGACTACGCCAATGTTTCTCAATATGATATTGCGGATGCTAAAAAGACTGACGCTGATTATCAAAATAGAGACAATTATAAAACAGCTGATTTACGTGGTGGTGTAACTACTAAGAATCAAGTAACTCATTTATATGATCGTTATGGAACTCAAAGAACTGATTTAGCATTGGCTCCAAACAGTGAATGGATTTCTGATATGATTGCTATCATCGATGGAAATTTCTATTACCACGTATGTACTAATGGCTTCGTGGCGGCTGATGATGCATTACCATGGGCAACATTTTTAGCTGGTTCAACTGTTAGAACAACTGCTAATGCTAAGGTTTATGATAATTCTGGTAACTATACTGGTAATACCGTTGGTACTGGAACTGAATGGATCGTTGATCGTCGTGCAGTTAATCCACTAACTAATGTTAAGATGTACCGCATTGGTACTAATGCTTGGATTCAACAAAATCAATTACAACAACTATAAAAAATAAGGAGACCTTAATCGGTTTCCTTATTTTTTTCAACTGTTTATTTGATATTCAAGCCAACCGAATTTAGAAGATCCTGTTTCTACAAAATCATTATTGGTATTGATTTGCCACAAATTTTCTTTAACAGATAAATTATTCCTACGGCAAAAACCCTTTAAAGAAGTTAATCCATGATTAATGCCGGTTCCATTGTTTCGGACTAAAATACAAGCATACAAACCGGCTGGCTTTTCAATTATAGGTAGACCAATTTCTGCGTTGGTGATTTCTTTAATAACTTGAAATGACGCGTCTGGATAATCATTGGGATTATCAATCGAAAGGTCGGTAAAAAAGCCGGATTGCCCCGTTTCCATAATTGCTAGGTTGTCTAAATGCTTGTAAAAGTTGGAGAATAATTGAGCTACTTCATCAGCCGTACACCCTGAAGAACTTATGGAATGCCAGAAAAGTTTCTTTGGCAATTTCTTTATTGAGGGTTCATATAATTTTTCATCATCGGCTAAATTTTTATCTTCAATTTTCTTATTAAGAACTCTTTGAATTTTTACTAATTCAGATATTTTATTATTGATTTTACTTTGCGTATTCGATAATAATTCTCTTGAAGAAGTTGTTGAATTTTGAATGTTTTTAATATCGGATAGGGGAATATCTAGGTTTCTTAAGCCCAGAATGAATAGCAAATCGTACAATTGATCATAGTCGTAGAGACGATAACCATTATTGTTTCGATGATTAGGAGTAAAAATATCCTCTTGATCGTAAAATATTAATGTTCTTCTAGTAGTATTGGCCAAATCAGCCATTTCACTAATTTTTAACATGATAAAAAATTCCTTTTTAAATTTCTTGACTGTAACGCAGCTGTATAGTTTACACTAGCATTATACACGTAAAACCGACGGATTAATATTCATTATAAAGGAAGTCTAGTATGAATAAAAAAATTGAGGTTCGAGGGGGAAAAGTCAACAATCTAAAGAATATCGACGTTGACATTCCTTTGAATAAATTTGTAGCAATTTCTGGGCCATCTGGCTCAGGGAAAAGCTCGTTAGCTATGGGTATCTTGTATGCTGAGGGTTCAAGAAGATACTTAGAAGCTCTATCAACCTATACGAGAAGACGAATTAGTCAAAGCAAGCGTTCTGACGTTCAAGAAGTCAAAAATATTCCTTCAGCAATCGCTTTGCGTCAACGTCCCGGAGTACCATCAGAAAGGTCGACTGTTGGTTCGATGAGTGAAATTTTTAATGTGGTTAGATTGATTTTTTCACGTTTAGGATCGACTGTTTGTCCAAATGGTCACCAAATAAAACCAAGTCTCAAAATTGCTCAAGCGATGGATCTGCCAGGAGATCGTATGGGAGTAATTACTTGTCCCGTCTGTGGTGTTGAATTCATGGCTAAGTCAGCCGAAGATTTCGCCTTCAATTCTGGTGGTGCCTGTGTCCAATGCCATGGTACTGGTAAAATTCGTGAATTGGATGAGAGCAAACTAATTGGCGACGAATCATTAACACTTGATCAAGGAGTAGTAGCTTCTTGGCATCTTCCTGGAAGAAATTTCATGCCAACGGTTGCGGCAACTCTAGGAGTTCGGACTGACGTTCCCTATAAAGATTTGACCGATAAAGAAAAAAATATTGTTTTACATGGTGAAAAGAAACAATATTCAGTTGATTTCAGGACTTCGACTGGACGTGTTTTTCACACTGATAAAACTTTGTATGAGAATGCTTATGAAGCAGTTTATGACTCATTAAAGACTGTTAAAAGTGAACGTTCAATCAACAAAATCAACGAATTCTTCCATTTTTCGGTTTGCCCAACTTGTCATGGAACACGTCTGAATCCTGAATTATTGACACAAATCGTAGGGCAAAAAAATATCGCTGAAGTTTCAGATTTAACGCTTGGCAAGCTTCAAAAATGGGAATCTATGACTAAAGCTGAACTTCCCAAAGAATTACAGGCTATGGCTAGAGTGCTTTTCAAGAATTTACATGACACCTTACAACCATTGCTAGATTTAGGATTGGACTATTTGACCTTGTCTAGAAGTGGTAATACCTTGTCAACTGGTGAATTACAACGGATCCAATTAGCGAAGACTTTGAGGACCGAAACAACTGGAGTCCTTTACGTCTTAGATGAGCCATCGATTGGATTGCACCCTGATAATGTTAAAGGCTTGATCAATATTTTTCATAAATTGATTGACCAGGGAAATTCCTTAGTAGTCGTTGATCACGAAGTCGACATCATCAGTGCTGCCGATTGGGTAATCGAAATTGGCCCTGGTTCTGGGGATGCGGGTGGTCAAGTCATTGCTCAAGGTACACCTGAAGAATTGACACATGATAAGGCATCATTGATTGGACCATTTATCTCTGGAAAAGCTGATATTATGCACGAAAAGATTGCTTCAAAGAAAAATGCTAAGGATCTCACGACTGATTTTGAAGTTGGTAATTACTTTAATTTACATGATGTTTCAGCTTCAATACCAGGAAATAAGATAACTGCTATTACTGGCTTTTCTGGAGCAGGGAAAACTAGTTTGATTTTAGATAGCTTAGTACCAGCTATTGAAGCTAAGAAAAATAAGCAAAGGCTGCCAAAACAAGTAACTAAATTGGACACTAAATTAACCAATGTTGTCAGTATCGATGCTAAGCCAGTTGGTAAAAACACGAGATCTAGCTTGGCAACTTATACAACAATTATGGATAATCTCCGCAGGATGTTTGCTGATTTACCTGAATCTAAAGCCAGAAAATATACGATTTCAAACTTTTCTTACAATAATAAGCAAGGTGCTTGTGAACACTGTGGTGGTATTGGCAAAATCTCCTTAGATATTCAGTATCTACCCGACATGGTAGAAGTTTGTCCATATTGTCACGGCAATCGTTTCAAGGATGAAATTCAACAGATCCGTTGGAACGGCTATTCTATTGTCGATTTACTTAATTTGTCAGTTAAAGACGCACTAAAAGTGTTTGAATCCGTTCCAAAAATTGAAAAGCAATTAAAATTGTTGGACGAGATCGGTCTTAACTACTTACATCTTGGCGAAAGTACTCCGGAATTATCTGGTGGAGAAGCACAACGATTAAAACTAGTTAATCACTTGACTGGTAAGCAAGATAAGACGATGTTTGTTTTTGACGAACCATCTGTTGGTTTACACCCGATCGATGTTCAAACCTTACTTGGCGTCATGAATAAATTAAAATCACAAGGTGCAACGATTATTATCATTACCCATGATTTGGACTTGATGACTAATGCCGATTACTTGATTGATCTCGGTCCTAAAGGTGGTAGTGCTGGGGGTAAATTAATGGCTGCCGGTGATCCCAGTGATTTAGTCAAGAATGCATCAAGTTTAACAATTGATTATTTAAAAGAACATTTTCAAAAATTTAATTTAAAATAGGAAGCAAAAAAATGAAAGCAATTAAAATAAGTCAACCATGTAGTACAACTGAATTAAAACCAGTAGAAGTAGCAAAACCAGAATTAAAACCTGGCTTTATTATTATCAAAGTAAAGGCTTTTGGCGTTAATGAATCAGAAGTAACTAGTCGTAAGGGTGAGTCCGATGGAGATTTCTCTTATCCAAGAATTTTGGGTATCGAGGCTTCAGGAGTCGTTGATCAAGTTAATTCTGATAGTAAATATAAACCTGGCCAACAAGTTATTACGATGATGGGCGGCATGGGTCGTGCAATTGATGGTGGTTATGCTGAATACGTTATGGTCAAAGAGGAAAACGTCATTCCATTTGAAAGTGATCTTTCTTGGGGCAAAATTGGTGCTCTTCCAGAAATGCTACAAACAGCTTACGGTTCATTGAATGAAGGCTTGAACTTAAAGAAGGGCAATACCTTATTCGTTCATGGTGGCACTTCAACAGTTGGCTTGATGGCAAAGTGCCCATCAACTCTATTTATCGTACAACCATAAAGACAGACCTAACTAATCTTAGATCTGTCTTTTTATTTATCCAAAATCAACTTGATCAAGCATCTGTTCACGAGATTCCTGATCCAATCCTAAATATGCTAGGGTCATCTGTTGACTACTATGATTGAGCAAACGCATGACTAACGCAATATTGTAATTAGATTGAATATAGACACGATAAGCTCCAGTTTTTCTCATCGTATGTGTTCCTAAATAATTAATTCCCAATAAATCTCCAGTTTTTGCCATGATCTTATAAAATTGCTTTTCCGAAACGTGACGATTAGGACGTTGCATTGAAGGGAAGAGCCATTCTGAATTAATGTGATTTTCTAAAAGCCATTTTTGATAAATCAATAAATCGCGTTTGATTGGTCGCAAATACAAAGTATTCGGTTTCCCAGTTTTTTTATCGTGAATATAAGCGTTCTTTCGTAATTCGTCGTACTCGTCAAAAACATCACTGTACTTCAAAGACATGACATCGGAAACTCGAAGTAGAGTTGCCTTGCCAGTTTGAAAAATTGTGTAGTTACGACGACCATATTTAAAATTCCTCAAAAGCGTATTTTTAACTTCATTTAGGATATTTGTATCTTTTATTGGTAAAACTAGCTGTTTCATAGCTCCTCCATCGTGGGGACTGTTATTTAGTTATATTAATAAATAACCCCTATCATTTTATTGTAGTTTTTAAGTACTGATACGTCAATATCTTGCAGGGGCTATTATTTACAAATAGCCCCCGTTTTTGGCAAAAAAGAGCCATTTTTCCGAATGTTAATTCTATGGTCAAGTTCATTCTTTGAGTTACCACTTGTACATATAGAGTTCATAGAATTCGCCTCTCAGACATAGGAGATTTTTCTGCTTGGAATATGATTTTTGAGGAAATTTGATCATAGATTACGTTTTTTTAATTCAGAGAATAATGATTCGCACAACGCTGATCTTGCGTTCATTATCGGATTTACTATTCACATTTCAACTTTTAAAAGAAAAAATTGATGAAATTGAGCTCTAAAAGTCTCATATTGTGAAACATTTATTTTGCAAGAAACAAAATATATTTTTTGTCTCAATCAATACCAATCATTTTCAATCAACTGATTTTTATTGAAATATAGGAGTTTCTAGATGGTTATACCAATTTTGGTGTTCAAAAGAAATCATAAAATTTTCTATGAAAAAACATAAAATAGGGTAACAATTTGTTACAAAGTGAACTATAATAAAGTTGTGGTTGAAAGCGGTTACATTTCAGCTCTCAAAAAGATTCAAGGTAAAAATCAAAAGGAGGTAATATTTATGAGTAGTCGTGATACTGCTAATGTTTTATGGTTTGATGAGTTACATTGGGAAGATGTTAATTTAGTAGGAGGAAAGTCTTCTTCACTGGGAGAAATGACTTCTTCGATGGATGTTCCTGTGCCTTATGGCTTTGCGACGACCGCACGTGCATATCAACACTTTATGGCTCAAACAGGATTAAACGATAAGGTTAACGCATTGCTTGAGGGTATCAAGGACTATGAAAATTCAGATGAACTACACGCAGCATGTGAAAAGATCAGAAACTTGATCGTTAGTGCAAAGATGCCGGACGATTTGGCTAATGATATCGAAAAGGGATATGCTGATTTATCTGAAAAAGTTGGACAAGACAATCCATTTGTTGCTATCAGATCTTCTGCTACAGCTGAGGATTTGCCAAACGCATCATTTGCTGGTCAACAAGAATCTTATCTAAATATTAAGGGAGCTGCTGATGTAGTTAACCGTGTACAACAATGTTATTCTTCACTATTTACAGATCGTGCAACATATTATAGACACAAGCAACATTTCCCACATGAAAAAGTTGCTTTGTCAGCTGCTGTTCAAATGATGGTCTTCTCAAAGGCTTCAGGTATTATGTTCTCAGTTAACGTTGCAAACGGGGATGCATCTAAGATCGTTATCGATGCAATCAATGGTTTAGGTGAATATATTGTTTTAGGTAAAGTTACACCTAATCACTTCGTTGTCGATAAACAATCAATGAAGATCGATGAAAAGAATGTCGTAAAACAAACTATCCAATTGGAAAGAGATACTAATGGAGGAACGGTTGAAACTGCTGTTCCAGAAGAATTACAGGAGAAACAAGTTCTTACTGACGAGCAAGTTATTGAATTAGCTGGATACGCTAAGGAAATTGAGCGTCACTATGGCTGCTACATGGATATGGAATTTGCTTTAGACAAGAACACAAATCGTCTATGGATCGTTCAAGCTCGTCCAGAAACAGTTTGGTCACAAAAGAACAAGAATAAAGATGAAGATGAAGACCTTGTAGCAGAGTCAGATGCTAAAGTTGTAGTTCGTGGTTTACCTGCTAGTCCTGGAGTTTCTAGTGGTGTTGTTCACGTAATCGACTCTCCAGATGACATTGATAAATTCAAAGAAGGCGAAGTCTTAGTAACCTTGATGACATCTCCTGACTGGGTTCCAGCTATGAAGAAAGCTGCTGCCATCGTAACAAACAATGGTGGTATGACTTGTCACGCTGCTATCGTTTCAAGAGAAATGCAGATTCCTTGTATCGTTGGTACTAAGAGTAAAGGTCAAGCTGCTACAGAGTCATTTAAGACTGGCGATGTGGTTACTGTTGATGCTACAAACGGTATTGTTTATGCTGGTAAAGTGGAAGGAATCGCTAAGAAGAAAGAAAACAATGCAACGGGTGGCCAAGTAGTAGCTGCTGAAACATTTGCTCCAACAGGAACTCGCGTCATGATGAACTTAGGTGACCCAGATTTGGCTGAGAAGTACTCAACATTACCAGCTGATGGTATTGGTCTAATGAGAGAAGAGTTCTTGTGGACTACATTCATTCACGAACACCCACTATACTTGATCGAACAAGGCCATCCAGAAAAAGTCGTTGATATGTTGGCTGATGGTATTTCTAAAGTTGCTCGTGCCATGGCTCCAAGACCAGTTGTCTTACGTCTATCAGATTTCAAGTCTAGTGAATATCGTAATCTAAAAGGTGGAGACAAGTACGAACCACATGAACCAGCTGACTTGTTAGGTTGGCGTGGTGCTTCACGTTACTACGATCCTAAGTACATTGAAGCCTTCAAACTAGAACTTGGTGCTGTTAAGAAAGTTCGTAACGAATTTGGTCTGAAGAATTTGAACATCATGATTCCATTTGTCAGAACTGTTGATGAAGCTAGAAAAGTTACTGATATTATTAAAGGCGAAGGCTTGATTCGTGGTGATGACTTCAAAGTTTACATGATGGCCGAAATTCCAACAAACATTATTTTGGCTGATCAATTCAACCAATACGTTGATGGTTACTCAATCGGTTCAAACGACTTGGCAATGTTGATCCTAGGCTGCGATAGAAACAACGATACAGTTTCAAGATTGTTTGACGAACGTAACTTAGCTGTAAAACGTGCAATTAATCACTTGATCAAGACAGCTCATAAAGATGGCAAGACAGTTTCAATCTGTGGACAAGCTCCATCGGAATACCCAGACTTTACAGACTTCTTGATCCGTTGTGGCATTGATTATGTATCAGTTAACCCTGATATGGTCAAGACTACAAAACGTAATGTTGCTCACTTTGAACAAAGAATTATGCTCGATAAAGCAACAGGACGTGGACTACTTGATCCTAATGATTACAGTTGGGAATAAAAATAAATAGTCAAAAGAATACCTCCATGATTTGGGGGTGTTTTTTTGACTATTTTTTGTAGTCTTCATGATAAATGAATTTATGTAGTTTTAAGTATTGCTCACCAAATTTTTTCTCACTCTCATTATTTTTAGGATAGTAGTAACGCTTACCAGTAAATCCTTCAGGCATGTAGTTTTGAGAAGCAATTTGAAATGGTTGGGCGAAAGGACTCGTGAACAAGCCTCCACCAGTGATCTCCTCGGAATGCTTGTAATGGGCATCCCTTAAGCCTTTTGGCATCGGATGTAAATTGGGGTGTTCGGTGTCTTTGTCCAATAATTCCCAAGTTTGGTCAAAAGAACCGGATTTCGGTGACAGACACATCAACATTGTCGCGAACATCAAGGGATATTTGGCTTTAGGCATGCCAATTTTTTCCGCTTGATTGGCCGCAATCACTATTTGGGTAGCTTGTTGTGGGTTAGCCAGACCAATGTAAGTATAGGGAATTTCTCGTAATCTTCTGACAACAGATGGTAGGTCGTTGTTTTTTAGAAGGACAGTCAAATAATATAAAGCAGCATCAGTATCGGACCCCGCCATTGAATCAGAATAAGCCGATAAATAATCGTAATGTTTGGTAGCTTTTTTGTCGTAACTGAAATGTTGCTGCTTGGCAAAACGTTTAACATCTTTGACAGTTATTTTATCGGGATTGATAGCATGAATCGTTTCTAGAATATTTAAAGCAATTCTAAGATCTCCACCAGAAGAAATTGCTATAAACTTTAAAGAATCAGTTTCAATTTGATCTGCTTTTAATTTGAAAATTTCATCGGTAGCTCGCTTCAAAATTTTTGTAATATCTTCAATATCTAATGGCTTAAACTCAAAAATCTGGCATCTTGAACGAATGGCGGGAACAATTGACATGATGGGATTTTCAGTCGTTGAACCAATCAACATGATGTGGCCATTTTCTAAATATGGTAGTAGAAAATCTTGTAGCGTTTTGTTCATTCGATGAATTTCGTCAATCAATAGGACAAAAGACTGATAAGGGTAGGTGTCGATTGCTTGTGTTAGTTGCGCTTTATTGTCAGTCGAAGCATTGAACGATACGAAAGGATACTTGTATTTTTTGGCGATAATCCTTGCCAGACTAGTTTTTCCAGTCCCAGGAGGTCCCCAGAGGATCAAAGGGATGTTGACGGTTTTGTCGATAATTTGGCGAAGTGGTTGACCGGATTTTAAGAGTTCTTGTTGGCCGACCATTTGTTCCAATTTAGTAGGACGCATTTGGTCAGCTAAGGGTGTTTTGAATGCCAAGGTAAATTTCCTTTCATTAATTATTGATATAGAAATTGTAACTCAAAAAGAAATCTTGGTAAAAGTGTTTGTTATTTGACGTACTTAAACACGTACCTGTATACTAAGGATGCAAATAAATATAAGGAGGAATCATGTAATGCAAAGAATGACTAATCCTACTCAAGCAAGAAAAGACTTTTATAAAATTATTAAATCAGTTAATGAAAATTCTACTCCTATAGAGATAAATGGACGAACAGAAGATGACAGTGCAGTTATTATGAGTGCTAAAGATTATAGATCATTACAGGAAACACTCTACTTAATGAATGACGGTACGCTTAATAAAGTTCATAAAGCTATTGCTGACGATTCTGGTGAGACTGATATAACAAATGGCGTTGATTGGGATAAAATTTAGAAATGTCTTATTCAATAAAATTTAAAAATTCTTCTAAAAATGATTTAAAAAAGATAAAGAATAGTCCATTTTGTAAGAAATTTGACGAAATAATTAAAAAGTTGTCAGTAAATCCATATGATCCATCAGATAACTTTGAAAAATTGTTTCCACCAGAAGATAAACTTTATTCTAGAAGATTGAATATTCAACATCGTATTGTATATTCAATTGATGAAGAGAAACAAATAGTACATATTTATTCAGCGTGGAATCATTACGCGTAAAAAACTACAAAAAGACGTCGAAAAAGTCCTCAAAAATCTTGGTATGACGACAACAGACACGATAACTCTTTTATGCTAAGACTAATTCTTATCCAGTAGATTTGACATTAACTCAAAAGGAAATTGCCGGTATAGTAGAGGAAAGTAACAAAAAATAGAATATGCATATGAGGGACTGATACAAATTTCAAAAGAAGATAGAAAAATATTAAAATCTGACAGAGAACAAGTACGTCCGGAAATACTTGAAATAGCCAGAAAATTATATGACAAACATTCTAACTTAATGGAACGATTAAAAGATTTATGACAAAATAAAAGGACTTTTCTAATGTTGAGAAGGCTTTTTTGTACTTCTTGATTAAAAGTATTCATATCATTTCGTCCAGTAGTTTCTATTGTTCAAATCGCCTATATGACTAACGATAGAGAAATTGATTATAAATTAACCAAAAAAGGCGAAACATTTAAGGGAACAATGATCTCTCGAAGTAGCATTGTTGATTTTGTAATTAAAATAATTAATAATCCTGAAAAGTATATGTCAGAAAGTTACGGTATCTGTAAACCTGGTACTGACAATATGCTGAAACAAATACGAGAAATGGATCATGATATTTAAATGTACTTTAATCTGTATTTTTTCTTAAAATCACATTGTGTAGTATACTTAATCTAAAGCATAAAGTACTTTAGATTTTAAGGAGGCCTACGAAATGCAAGAAAAAGAAGAACTAAGTAAATTGTCAAAGCAAGGCCAATTAGTTATTCCTTCCGCTATCAGAAAGCAATTGCATCTTGAAGGTGGAGATATATTTACTTGGACGATAAATGATAAATCTGAGATGGTTTTAAAGAAAAAAGAGCTGGATTGGAGTCAAATATTAAAGCGTACTCCAGAAGAGGAAATTACTTTTGATAAAAATGGAAATTATGATGCTAAAAAACATCCAGATTTTCATGATTGGATGACTAATGGCTAAGAATGATAATATTTACAATATCTATATAGCAAACATCCCATTTGATGATTCTAATCAATCTAAATTTCGACCTGCATTACTTATTGATGTTGGTGAGAATACCGCTGTTGTTTACAAAATAACTTCTAAATATCAAAATAAATCTGATAGGGTAAAGGATTTCTACTATACTATAATGAATTGGAAAGATGCACATTTGAGAAAGCCTAGCTATGTTGATGTACATAAAACATATCGCTTACCTCAAAGTATTGTATTTAAGCATAGGCCAATTGGCATGTTGTCTGAGTTTGACGTCATCGCTCTGTTTGATTTTGCTAATAACTATTTAAATGACCTTAATAAAGAACATTAATAATTATATTAAATTAATAAGAGAATCCTCCATGCACTTGCGGAAGTCTCTTATTTTTTAATATAATTAAAACTATATTTCTGTCAAAGGAGGCTTTCATTTTGCTATATTCACCTTTATTCGAATGTGATGTACCTTCATACCGCTAATCAGTGGTGTGAATCCGCTGATTTCTTAACTAATTAAGTAAATAAAGCGGAGGTTTCATATTTTGAACAAAAATAAAATAATAGGTAGCATATATTTAACTTTAGCAGCATGTATTTGGGGTGGGATGTTTGTCGTCGTCAAATCGGTCGTCAGTGAAATTCCACCAATTCAACTAGTTTGGCTACGATATCTCATCGGTTCAGTTGCCTTATTGGTAATCGCCTTAGTTGCAAAGATTCAGTGGCACTGGGATAAAAAAATTTACTGCTGATCTTCTTGATCGGATTAATTGGTGATACGATTTCTATCGTTGCTCAAGAAACAGGTACAATGTTTTCTTCAGCTCAATTAGGCTCAGTCGTGACAACAGCAACACCGGCATTCATGATTGTCTTCAGTTGGCCATTATTAAGAATCAAACCAACCAAAGGTAAGTGGATCAGTTTGTCTCTGGCTATTTTAGGTGTTGTGTCAATTGTTGGCTTTCATTTTACTGGAAATAATTTATTACTAGGAGTAATCTTTTTACTGATTGCTGGTCTCACATGGGCTTTGATGTCAGTTTTAATTGAACTAGTTGATAAGAAGTACAGCATCATTCAAGTTACTTTTTTAGGTACTTTAGTTGCTATTGTCTGTTTAACACCTGTTATTTTCATACAAAAGAGAACCTTTGGAATAAAGGATTAGTCTTATTTCACAGCCCAACATCAGGGTTGTTCTTCTTGTTTCAACCAATTATTGGAACCTTATTGGGATGGCTATTTTTAAATGAATCAATCAAAATAGGCTTTTTCATCGGTTTGGGGTTGATTTTAGTAAGTATCGTCGTATCCATTAGAAATGAATAGTAAAAATAAAGCAAATCAACTCATCTTTTATGGTGAACTGATTGGCTTTTAATATTTTAGTAATGATAGCGACATTGAATGATAATGATTGAATCATTTGTAACCGTATAGACGATTCGGTCGCTTTTATTAATTCTTCTGGACCAGCAATTGTCTAATTTGTATTTTAAAGGTTCCGGTTTACCTATACCCGTAAAGGGATGTCGAATAATATCATTAATTATCCGATTTAGAATCTTTAAAGTTTTTCGGTCTTGTTTTTGCCAATATTGATAATCTGACAAAGCCTTAATGGTAAAACTTACTCGATCAATTTTCATTAGAAAGTTTATCCCATTCTTCTTTTGATATTGTCTTTAGGTTACCTCTGTTTAGTTGCTCTAAAGATTCATCCAAATTTTTACGATTTGCTTCTGTGCCGAGTAGGTACATGGTTTCTTTCCAAGATTGATATTCTTTTTCCGACATAATAACCACATTACGATTTTTTGGCTTCGTAATTATTACATGATCATCATAATCAACTACGTCGTCAGTTAATTTTTTTAAATTCTTTCTTGCTTCAGAAATGTTAGTTGCGGTAGTTGCCATATTCAAGACTCCTTTTTGAAAATAACAGTATTCTCTACAACTGATTGTACAATATTTAGTACAGATAATCTATTAATTGTACTTAATGTTGTATACATTATATGCTAATGTATTTAAAAGAAAATTAAAGCTAAGCCCCCAACCAATAAGAAAATATAAAAGTATAATCTGTCCGACATAATTTTTCTACCGAATTGTTTGGAATTACTGATGTTCCCAACGATAGCAAAGATTGCTAAAATTATTAGTCCTATGCCCAAAAGTATAGTCATGCAAGATCCCCCGTATTCTTAAAAACTCAATAGTTACATTATCTTACTTTTTAAAATGATTTGCCAGAATACCCATCGTCAATTTTACTGTGAGTTACTTTACATTCCTTAAATGACATTTTATTGTTAATGAAACAAAAAGGATAAACGACTATGAAAAAAATAATAACAGTTATGCATCTTACAAAAGAATTTGGTGACAAGAAAGCAATTGATGATTTGAGCTTTAATATTTCTAAAGGTGAGTTTACAGCTTTTTTAGGCAAGAATGGAGCAGGTAAATCTACCACTGTATCAATCCTTACTACTTTGCTAAAACCAACCCGTGGACAAATCAGTATAAATGGATTTCAACTGGGTCGTGGCGATGCAAAAATTTTCCTGTTTGTGCGCTAATTCAAGGAAAGATAGTCAATACTGTTCCAAGGACTGATAAACATTTCAATCCACGTTATCCAACAAGTTACGATCATGGTTATGGTTATGCGTGGGGTACACAGGGTGCTAATTGTAGGCATGAATTATACCCATATATTGAGGGTGTCAACACGAATCCATTCCACCACCCTGATACTAAAAAAAAATTAAAAATGGCAAGATTCAGCAGAAGCAACGTGGATTAGAAAGATTAGTTAGACAAGACAAGAAGATGATTGCCTATGCTAAAAGTCAGGGCGACGATTTTGAGTTTCTCATTACAAAAGTTTATTGAGTGGACGCCGTGCCAAGATACGTAAAATAGTTAAAGACCATGATTTCTTACATCGTGATTATAGCCGTGAAAAGGTAATAACCAAGGTAGATAAATACATCATGTCTGACGCAAAAAAATGCTGTATTCCCTAAAGAAAAATTAACAAAATATGCACTAGACCTAACAGCCATAAAAAGTGGTGGAGCTTCTAAGGCAAAAGTCTTTCAAAGTGCACTAGGCTACAATTTAAATAATTATACAGATCTAATGGACAAGGTTTATAATGGCGTTACGAAATACGAAGCCATTCCACAATATGCCAATAAAGGGTCCAAATGGTAATACAAGAAGTGTTAGGACGGCTTGGGTTAAAGATCCTAAAAATGGGGAATTAAGGCTTACAAGTATTTTTGTTAATCATAGGAAGAAGGGATAGCATGACACCAAAGAAATTATTACCCGAATTTAGTTGGATTAAAACGAAAGATGGTATTACGGGTGTGACGCTTGAAGTATATAAAACAAGACCAAATTACATAGCTGAATATTATCCACATTCTCAAGCAGAAGATGAAGATGATGTTATATTTGCAGTAAATAATGAAGATATCGTTGATTATAAAATACCAAAGCATTAAATAATTATTGTCCTGAACATGACATTAAACCGTTCTTTTTTTATGCGAAAAAATCCGTCGTGGTCGTTACCACGTACAAAAAGTGGTGCAAAGAGTGTTACATCAGCCAATTTTGTCGGAACTCATGAAGTTCGTATTAATAAAATGAGTGGTTTAGTTCAACCATCAGAATATAAACGTAATCAAGACAATGGACGTTCACAAGTAAGTATGGATAAAGAAACAGTTAAGCTAACACATGAAGACTGTTTCTCATATGACCTTGATGAATTAGACATGGACGAAAATGGAGCATTAACAGTAAGTAATGTAGTTTCGATGGGATTAGTATTTTGATTTTTGCATTAGCTATTTAATAAATTTAAAATAACTGAACCCATACCTTTTGCAGCCACGAGTAAACAATTTTCATCCATTAAAAACTCTGGACTGTGGTGGGGATGATTCATACCATCGTTAGGATCACAACCTACGTAGAAGAAACAACTAGGACGCTCTTGTGCAAAATAAGCAAAATCTTCGGAAGGGTCTTGCGGACCACAGTCAAAAACTTGTTTAACTTCAGGGATTTCAGTATCTTTAATCGAGCTTACTACTTGCTTAGTTAACTCTTCATCGTTGACCAAGACTGGATAATTATCGTTATAATCAATTTCGATTTTCATATCGAACATTTCAGCAACGCTCTTAGCAATCGTTTCGATACGTTGGTGAATCGTTGATCTAGTCGATTCTTTCATGATCCGAACATCACCTTTTAACTCAACAGAGGCCTTGATAGCGTTGTTTGAACCGACACCATCAAATGAACCAATCGTGACACTAGCCGTATCAAATGGGTCGATATTACGTGAAACGACTGTTTGTAGGACAGTAACGAAATAACTACCAGCAACGATAGCATCTTTTGATAAGTGGGGCATTGAAGCGTGTCCACCTTTACCGATAAATTTAATTGAAAAATCTGCTCGACCAGTTTGAGTTTCACCCCAATGATAACCAATAGAACCAGTTGGCATTGATGTCATAACGTGTGCGCCAACGACTTCATCGATACCATCGAGTACGCCATCTTTAATCATACTTTTAGCGCCACCTGGAGTAATTTCCTCAGCAGGTTGGTGGATGATTCTAATTTTGCCGTGTAGTTTATTCTTCATTTGGTATAAATTCTTGGCTAAAACCATCATATAAGCTGTATGTCCATCGTGACCACAAGCATGCATGACACCAGAATTCTCTGACTTAAAAGGTAGATCATTTTCTTCTTGAATGGCTAGAGCGTCAAAGTCGGCTCGTAAAGCAATTGATTTTCCAGGTTTACCTGAATCAATATCGATTACAAAACCGTAACCATCACCAAAATTTTTAGTTTCGATACCTAATTTATGATAAAAATCCTTGATATACTTTGAGGTATTCTTTTCATGGAAAGATACTTCGGGATGTTGATGAAGGTAGCGGCGAATTTGGATAATTTCTGTTTCAGAATCATTTAAAGCTTGCATTAATTTATTTTGAATTGCCAATTGATTCACTCCTTAAATCTTGATACTTCAAATGTAACACAAAAATTGGAATATTTTGATTATGCAATATTTGCATTTCTGTAAATGCAAGATAAGTATTAGACGAAACCGAAATTATCCTTTACGATAAAAATAAAATGCAAGGAAAGAACGTGTTCAAAATCAACAAAGAAGAAGTTTTGAAGAAAGCTCGTGAAGGTGGCAATTTACATTTCACTAAAGAAGAATTCAGATTAGTAGATGAAATCGTCGAAAAGAATTCACTGATAATCGATCAAATCAATCAACATTCCCATAATACAAAAGAACGTCGAGAACTATTTAGTCAGTTATATGGATGCCAAATTCCCGAGACGACTGACATTAAGGCGCCTTTTAACGCTGATGTGGGTTGTCAAACGTTTGTTGAGAACAATGTCTTCATCAATAAAGATTGTTTCTTCATGGATCTTGGTGGAATTTGGATAGATGAAAAGGTCAAAATTGGACCTCGAGTTAGTCTAATAACGGTCAATCATGCTGAAGACCCTAATCATCGGGATGACCTAATTACGGGTTCAATTCACATTAAAAGAAACGTTTGGGTAGGAGCTAATGTGACCGTTTTACCCGGAGTGACAATTGGAGAAAATTCAATTGTTGGAGCTAATGCCTTAGTGACCAAAGATGTTGAACCAAACAGTATTTACGTAGGATCACCAGCTAAGAAATTACGTGATTTAAGATACTAAATTTTTTTTGTTGTCGGTTGATTAAGTCCAAAACTATCACGAGAAGCTTGTAAATTACCAGTAACAAGTTGTACTGCAACAGCGCCAACTGAAGAAATGGTTGTAGTATTTCCTGAAACATTCTCACCACGATGTGTAATTACAACTGAATCAGGTCCAGGAATCAAAAAGCCTGGTCTTAGGAAGGTATAATCCAATGAAGATGCTTCAATTACTTTAGCTGCACGAAGATTATGAATTTGAGCAGGATTATTGTCAACATTGTCTTGCACACAAACTGATGCGGGAATTTCATTGTAAATTCCCATGGCAACCATGAAAATTAATCGTTTAAGATGTAATTCCTGCATAGCGTCAATAACATCTTGGGCTAATCTAGCAAGTTCATCAGGATCACCCTTGAAAGGGCGGAAAATACAATATCTTGTCCTTTCATAGCTTTAATCAATGCATCATAATCATATACATCAAGCTGAGCCAAATTTTCCTGTTTAGTGTTTGGTGTAAGTTGATTAGCATGTCGTGATACCAACGTTAAATGGTACATCTATTTTTGATAAAAGTGCTTTTCGAACACCAGAACCAGCTGTTCCTGATGCACCTAATAATAAAATGTTTTTTGACATTAAAATTTCTCTTCGTATTATTTTTATGATAATAAAAGGAGAAACTATGTAAAATACCTATATTGACACGACTACAATTCATAAAATGAATAATGCTTTTGAGTCGTTTATCTCAATTAGTTTCATAAGTTACCATGGTACCAATAGTAGACCGTAAATTTCTCTTTTTTGATGCTATATTGAAATCACAATAAATCAAAAGTGAGGAAACGTTATGACAGAATATAAAGATTTACAAATTATAAATAATGGTGAAGAAATTTCTTACACCGAAGTTCAACACATTGCTTCGAAAAGAGCAGCTCACATACTAGAAGAAATGTCCGGATTAGGTGCCACATTATATTTAAATGATACAGAACTGGATAGTAATCAGATTTACACACTTTCCAATATGGATTTATTACAAGCCTGTATAGAAAGTAAGAAAAAATTGGAAAGACAAGGAATTTTAAATTGGCGAATTTTATAATCAAGTTAGCCACCTTAAGAAAAAATAAATAAAAAAACACCAAGACGTAAAAATCAGGTATCATTGGAGTTCCTAACACTAACAATGAAAGAAGATTTTCGTCTTGATGCAAGAACAGAATACCATAAAAAGAACAAAAGGACAGCACTTAACTGAAATTGAACGTGGAGAAATTGCATCATTGCATAATCTCAACTATTCAAATCGCCAAATTGCATCCATTATTGGGGTTTGCCCGCAAACCATCAATAATGAGATAAGTAGAGGTACTGTTGATCAAGTAAAGAAGATAAATAACAAGCTCGTTTACTCTACTTCTTACTTTCCTGATACTGCCCAAGCCAATTATGAGAAGAATAGATTAAGCTGTCATAGGCCTTCTAAATTCAATTATGTTAAACCCTTTCTAAGCTTCTTTGTAAGCCAATTTAAGAATGAAAAGTGGTCTCCTGATGCGACCGTAGGTCGCGCTCACTCAGCGGAACTA
>OMJG01000033.1_pt1 | contig 93229 bp, 87 predicted proteins | sample 1646431 | NCBI WGS metagenome assembly OMJG01 (sample SAMN03771674, study PRJEB25209) | food metagenome | isolation source: Cotija cheese | place: Mexico:Jalisco,Michoacan | collected 2011-12-12 | reverse complement strand
GAAAATTGGACTGAAGAATCAATTCTGATTCATCAGTCCAATAAATTATAGAGCCGATTAATCTTATTGAATGGGTAAAATCAAGAACACGAATTGGGGGGAAGGGATATGAAACAACTATTTTTATTATTTGTACCAGTACTTTTACTAAGTGGCTGTCAAAGTGTCAAAGAAACGAGTTCATCGACTTCAAAAAGTGAACTGACTAGCAATACTTTAACTACCTCAGTAACAAGTACCAGTAGGCAAGAGTTGGTAACCGAACCATCTGAAAATCAAGCTGAAACAGATTTAAATATTGAAGAAATTAACAATAATAATTTGGCTTCTTTAGTAGGTACGTGGGAAAATGCTAAAGGAGATACGTTAATTATTTATTCTGACGGGTCTACAAATAAGAATTTAACTGTCCATGGCGTGGAAAATTCGGATCAAACGAGTACGATTCCATATGCCAGTTTGACTGATGGTACGATGGGAGCAGCCTTAGGATTATTTAAAATTGGCTTTGAAAATCCTGACGGCGATCGCTCGGATACATCTAGACCACGAGTTGTCATAGCGCAACAAGGCGGAAACTATTCACCAGAAACCTATTACTACCGTCAATAAAATTTAAAAGAAAAAGCTACTTGCTAAAGGGAATCTTTTTTTACCATTCAAATCATGCTATACTAAATCAGTTGTGTAAGTAAGATAAGCTATAAGAGGAGGCAAGTGCTCTTAACGAGTGATACTATATGAAAAATACAAATTTAAAAGAACAGGTAGATAGTCGGCGAACATTTGCGATTATTTCCCATCCGGATGCTGGGAAAACGACTATCACAGAGCAATTACTATTATTTGGCGGCGCTATTCGCCAAGCAGGAACCGTAAAAGGGAAAAAAACCGGTAATTTTGCCAAATCTGACTGGATGGAAATTGAAAAACAACGTGGGATTTCCGTGACAAGTTCAGTGATGCAATTTGATTACCAAGATAAAAAAGTGAACATTTTAGATACGCCAGGACATGAGGATTTCTCTGAAGATACTTATCGAACACTGATGGCAGTGGATAGTGCCGTCATGGTTATTGATAGTGCCAAAGGGATTGAAGCGCAAACAAAGAAACTTTTTCAAGTCGTGAAAAAAAGAGGAATCCCAATTTTCACCTTCATCAATAAGTTGGATCGTGATGGTCGGGAACCATTAGATTTATTAGAAGAATTAGAGGAACTGTTGGATATTGAGTCTTACCCAATGAATTGGCCGATTGGTATGGGGCGGGGATTAGAAGGCTTATATGATATTTATAATGAGCGCATTGAATTTTATCGTCCTGAGCAATATGGGGATCAACGCTTTGTTAAGTTAGATGCGAACGGTGAACTTTCAGGCGATCATGCATTAACTGAGAATAGCTTATATCATCAAGTATTAGAAGAAGTTGAGTTATTGAAAGAAGCTGGCGATACATTCGATGTTGAAAAAATCGCAAAAGGAAATCAAACGCCTGTCTTTTTTGGCTCGGCATTAACGAACTTTGGTGTGCAAACATTTTTAGAAACGTTCCTAAAATTCGCACCTGCGCCGCATAGCAATATGACAGTCGATGGCGAATTGATTCGTCCAGATGAGGAAGAATTTTCAGGCTTCGTCTTTAAAATTCAAGCAAATATGAATCCGGCCCATCGTGACCGTATTGCCTTTGTTCGAATTTGTTCAGGAACATTTGAACGCGGCATGGATGTGACGTTACAGCGAACGGGTAAAAAAATGAAGCTAAGCAACGTGACGCAATTTATGGCTGATGCGAGAGAAAATATCGAGCAAGCAGTTGCTGGGGATATTATCGGTGTTTACGATACTGGTAATTATCAAATTGGGGATACGTTAACAGAAGGTAAATTAAAGATCAATTATGAAGAATTGCCATCATTTACGCCGGAGCTATTTATGAAAGTCACCGCTAAAAATGTGATGAAGCAAAAGTCATTTCATAAAGGCATTTATCAGTTAGTCCAAGAAGGTGCGATTCAACTGTACAAAACTTACTTAGCGGATGAATATATTTTGGGTGCAGTAGGACAGCTACAATTTGAAGTCTTCCAGTATCGCATGATGAATGAGTACAACTCAGAAGTCATTATGACACCGCTTGGCCATAAGATAGCTCGATGGATTGATCCGAAAGATTTGGATGAACGGATGAGCTCTAGTCGCAATATCTTAGCGAAAGACCGTTTTGACCAGCCGTTGTTTTTATTTGAAAATCAATTTGCTGAAAGATGGTTTATGGAAAAGTACCCACAGATTAAATTGCATAAGTTGATGTAAGAAAAAAAGTGTCACTGCAAATAAATGCAGTGGCACTTTTTAGCGGTTAATGGTGTTTGTTCGAGGAATAGAAATTTCAACTAGACCAGGAGTCTGAATCATGGATATCTCGGAGGTATTGTAATTTTCGCTAGGAATTTTTTTTAAGAAGTAGGCGCGGATATCTTCAATTTCAGATGGTTTGATCGCTCTTTTTTTATTGATTAATAATATTTCATAATGAGTCGGTGCTACTGTATATACAACTGTAATGTCTCCAGCAGTATACACTTTTACCATTTCCGCGTCTGTGTTCTCTAATTGTTGCATGACTAGTCTAGAATGGCTATTGGTTACGTTAATTAGTTTCATTTTCTCACCTTCTTCGTTGTGGAATAAAAAAACTTATATTCATAATTAATTATAATTAGTTTTATAAAAAATAGAAAGTAGAAAACACGAAAAGCACACATTTATTTAGGTAAAAGACCAAAAAAGTGGTTTTCTAATTCTAATGAATCAAAAAAAAAAAAGAATTTGCTTCAAATTTTCCATAGTAAAAGGAGTGTGACAAAATTAATCACACTCCTTTTACTTAGTCTTCTACACTTTCTTTGATTACAACTGGTTCAGTTTGCGCTTCAATTAAAATGTGCTCGTTGTCATCTAATGTCGCTTGCAAGTCATGCACTTCAGGATGATCTAGGTAATATTCTGCTACACCGTCTTCCAGAGTATCTTGAATGGTTCTTCTAAGTGGTCGAGCTCCCATTGAAGGATTGTAGCCTAGTTCGACTATTTTTTCTCGAACAGCCACTGGCACATCAAGATGCAGTTTTTGTTGGTGCAACATGTCATTTACTTCATCAATCATCAAGCCGACAATAGCTTGTAGTTGTTCTTTGCGTAAGGCTTTAAACTCGATAATGCCATCAAAGCGATTAAGAAATTCAGGGACAAAATAGTTTGATAATTGGTTTAACACCGATTTATTTGTACCAGTAATGGACGCACCGAAGCCAACACTTGCTTCGACATTGCCTGTACCAGCATTACTTGTCATAATAATTAAGGTATCTTTAAAGCTAACGGTTCGGCCTTGTGCATCAGTCAATCGACCATCGTCTAGGATTTGGAGGAACATATGCAAGACATCGGGATGGGCTTTTTCGATTTCATCTAAAAGAATCAAGCTGTAAGGATTGCGACGTACTTGTTCTGTTAGTTGACCAGCTTCTTCATAGCCGACATAACCAGGAGGCGAACCGATTAATTTTGAGACGCTATGCTTTTCCATGTACTCAGACATATCAAATCGAATCATGGATTCTGTTGATCCAAATAATTCATAGGCTAATTGCTTAGCAAGCTCGGTCTTACCGACACCAGTTGGACCGACAAATAAGAACGAACCAATTGGACGATTTTTCTTGCCAAGTCCAATACGATTACGACGGATAGCTTTTGCTACTTTGTCTACAGCTTCATCTTGACCGATGACATGTTTTTTAATATCGTCTGCAAGATTACGCAATTGAGTCTGTTCTTTTTCTTTTAGTTCACCGACTGGAATACCTGTTCGTTGTTCGACCAATTTTTCCATCGTTTTTTCCGTAATGACAGGAATATCTTCATCGGATACTTGTTTTTCTTGAAGCTTTTGCAATTTGGTCACTTGATCACGGTAGTAAGCAGCTTTTTCATAATCTTCTTCACGTGATGCTGCGTTTTTTTGCTCTTGGGCATATTGTAATTTTTGTTCGATTAATTTAGGGTCAGTAAACTGAATGGTTAAGTTTTCTTTTGAACCTGTTTCATCGAGTAAGTCAATTGCTTTATCTGGCAGATAGCGATCTTGAATGTAGCGATTTGATAGTTCTGCTGCAGCTCTGATTGCTTCATCAGTATAGTGCACATGATGATAAGATTCATACCTTGGTTGCAAACCTTTTAAAATACGAATTGTTTCTTCAATAGAAGGTTCGTTGACTTTGACTGGTTGCATTCTTCGCTCAAGGGCAGCATCTTTTTCGATGATTCGGTATTCATTTAAGGTTGTTGCTCCAACAAGTTGGATTTCGCCACGAGCGAGTGCGGGTTTTAAGATATTACCGGCATCCAAATTCCCATCGCCAGCCGATCCTGCACCAACAATTTCATGAATTTCATCAATGAATAGAATAATAGTTCCAGCATCTTTGATTTCTTGCAGCAATTTTTGCAGCCGTTCTTCGAATTGACCTCGGATCCCAGTACCTTGTACCAGTGAAGCCACGTCCAATCGAACGACTTCTTTGTTTAGTAGTTTTTGAGGGACTTCACCGTCAATGATTTTTTGGGCGAGTCCTTCTACAACCGCAGTTTTTCCAACACCCGGTTCACCTACTAGGACAGGATTATTTTTAGTTCGGCGATTTAAAATTTCAATGACACGTTCAATTTCTTTGTCGCGACCGACAACAGGATCGATTTTTCCTTCGCGTGCCAATTTAGTCATGTTAATCCCATATTCACCTAAAATACCTTGTAAACCGTTGTCTCTAGGTGGTTGGTTATTGCCGCCTCCAGTTTGAGTAGGTGGGGTTTGGGTATTATTAGAAGAGTTCATTTGTTGTGACATTTGACGGAAAAAGTCATCTAAATTTCCGAATCCAAATGGATCTTTTTGCATCATTTGACCAGCACTTCCTTCTTGTTGAGCCTTAATTTTTTGATAGCAACTTTGACAATAATCAATTTGTTTGCGTTGGCCAGCAACGTTAGCATACAAATGGATAGTTGCTTCATTTTTTCCACAATTTTGACAAAGCATGGGCTCACGACCTTTCTTTTCATAAATTAAGTCAGTATTGATTGACCAATATTGACCTTTAAAGTAATTATACAAAAAAATAAAAAACTTTCAACAATTTGGTTTTTCACTATCCTTAATTATAATAAAAATATAAACTATAACATGAGGTGAGGAGTATGAGAGATTATAAACAAGAGCTCGAGGAATTGAGGCAAGGTAACAGTACAGAGCTAGTCGTAAACCGAGAAGAGTTTTTAATATTTCGAGAAGTATGGCTGAAGGAAGAAGACCGAAATTCCTTTGTAGGTGAGGCTAGTTTGAATGGGCAGATTACGTATCGTTATAAAAAATAATGAATAATAGGAATATCCCAGTAAAACGGTTGTCTAAGAACGAAAAAAATGGTAATCTAAACAATTGAAGGGGTACTGTTTTCTTCTGAACAAACTCAGATGAGAGGAGCAAACTCTAAAAAAATTATTCGTTGAATGAAGGAGATTGATCATTATGGAAAAGAAAGATTTTCATGTAGTAGCTGAAACAGGAATCCACGCACGCCCTGCAACATTATTGGTGCAAACAGCAAGTAAATTTAACTCTGATGTTAACTTAGAATACAAAGGTAAATCAGTTAATTTAAAATCTATCATGGGTGTTATGTCTCTTGGTGTTGGTCAAGGTTCTGACGTGACTATTTCAGCTGAAGGTGCTGACGAAGCTGAAGCAATTGCAGCAATTGCTGAAACAATGCAAAAGGAAGGTTTATCTGAATAATGGTTGAAAAGCTAAAAGGAATTGCGGCAAGTGATGGAGTAGCTGTTGCAAAAGCATACCTATTAGTTCAACCAGATTTATCATTTTCTAAAGTAAGTGTTTCTGACACAGATGCTGAAGAAAAACGTTTAGATGAAGCTTTAGCAAAGTCAACACAAGATTTGCAATTTATTCGTGATAAAGCTGCCAAGACATTAGGCGAAGCCGAAGCACAGGTTTTTGATGCACACTTGATGGTGCTAAGTGATCCAGAATTAATTGGACAAATTAAACAAAACATTACTGATAACAAAGTAAATGCAGAGTCTGCACTCAAAGAAGTGACAGATATGTATATTTCTATGTTTGAAGCAATGGATGACAACGCGTACATGCAAGAACGCGCAGCAGATATCCGCGACGTAACGAAGCGTATTTTGGCTCACTTATTACAAGTAACGCTGCCAAGTCCTTCAATGATTAATGAAGAAGTCGTTGTTATCGCGCATGATTTGACACCAAGTGATACGGCACAACTAGACCGTCAGTATGTAAAAGCTTTTGTAACAGATATCGGTGGACGGACTTCTCACTCGGCTATTATGGCTCGTTCGTTAGAAATCCCTGCAATCGTAGGTACAAAAGAAATTACAGCGAAAGTTAAAGCTGATGAAATTGTGGCAGTAAACGGTATTACTGGAGATGTTATTGTCAAACCAACTGAAGAAGAAAAAGCAGAGTTTCTTAAAGCTGGCGAAGACTTCGCAGCGCAAAAAGCTGAATGGGAAAAACTAAAACTTGCTAAAACTGTGACTGCAGATGGCAAGCATTTTGAATTAGCAGCCAATATTGGTACACCAAAAGATTTGACTGGTGTAAATAATAATGGTGCTGAAGCGGTTGGTTTGTACCGGACAGAATTTTTGTATATGGATTCTCCTGATTTTCCAACTGAAGACGACCAATACAACGCATATAAAGCAGTATTGGAAGGTATGGATGGCAAACCAGTTGTTGTTCGTACAATGGACATCGGTGGCGACAAAGAGCTACCTTATTTGAAATTACCACACGAAATGAACCCATTCTTAGGCTACCGTGCGTTAAGAATTAGCTTGTCTTCATTAGGAGACGATATGTTCCGTACACAATTGCGTGCATTATTGCGTGCATCTGTGCATGGTAATTTACGCATTATGTTCCCAATGGTAGCAACTTTGAAAGAATTTAGAGCTGCAAAAGCATTGTACAACGAAGAAAAACAAAAACTCGTTGACGAAGGTGTTGCAGTCGCTGATGATATTCAAGTTGGTATTATGATTGAAATCCCTGCAGCAGCTGTTCTTGCGGATAAGTTTGCAAAAGAAGTTGATTTCTTCAGTATTGGAACGAATGACCTAATTCAATACACAATGGCTGCTGACCGAATGAACGAACAAGTTTCTTACTTGTATCAACCTTATAACCCTTCAATTTTACGCCTAATCAAACATGTTGTTGATTCTGCGCATGCTGAAGGTAAATGGGCTGGTATGTGTGGAGAGATGGCGGGCGATCAAACGGCGGTTCCATTATTAATGGGTATTGGCTTAGATGAGTTCTCAATGAGCGCTACTTCGATCTTGAAGACACGTAGCCTAATGAAAAAATTAGACACAACAAAAATGCAAGAGTTAGCAAATCGTGCCTTGAATGATTGTGATACAATGGAAGAAGTTGTCGCATTGGTTCAAGAGTACGCTGAATAGGCTAGTCTTAAGTGAGCTACATAGAAGGATATCCTTCTATGTAGCTCTTTTTTTGTTTCAGAATCATTAGCCCGAGCTATTTGAATGACACAAAGCTATGATATAATAGATAAAAATAGATTTGTTAACTAGCTGTTAGCTTGGAGAGAGGAACTCGCATGTTAAAAATCACTATGTTTTCGCGCGCTGATGAGGTCAAAGGGCAAGGAGTTGGCAGTGCCTATTTAGAGCTTGTTAAGATGTTGCGTAGAGAATTTCCGACTGAATTTAAAATAAAGATTAATTCTTGGAAAAAAGCAGATATTTCCCATTATCATACAGTGAATTTCCCCTTTTATTTGTCTACTTTTTTAAAAAAAGCTAGAGGAGTAAGGGTTGGTTATGTTCATTTTTTACCAGAGACACTAGAGGGAAGTATTGAATTATATAAACCATTCCAAAAAATTTTTAATTGGTATTTGCTTGATTTTTATCGACGGATGGATGAGTTGGTCGTCGTGAATCCAAGCTTTATCCCCGCATTATTGCGCACAGGATGCGACCAGGACAAGATCACCTATATTCCTAACTTTGTCTCACAAAGCGAGTTTTATGAAAAGACTGAAGAACAAAAAAATCAGATTCGCTCTCGATTAGGGTATGATGAAGGCGATATGGTCATTTTGGGTGTGGGTCAGATTCAAAAAAGAAAAGGACTGGACGATTTTATCCAACTTGCCAAAGACAACCCTCAATGGAAGTTTATTTGGGCGGGCGGTTTTTCATTCGGGAAGATTACAGATGGGTATGCTGACTATGAAAAAGTATATAAAAACCCACCTAAAAATTTGTACTTTCCTGGAATTGTTGACCGTGAGACGTTAGTTGATTATTATAATATTGCCACCATTTTTTTACTGCCTTCATATAACGAATTATTTCCAATGAGCATTTTAGAGGCTTTTAATTGCGGTACGCCGGTGATGGTAAGAGAGTTAGAGTTGTATCAATCAGTCATTGAAGGCTTTTATATTGGCTGTAAAGATCGAGCGGATATGCAACAAAAGATAGCTGCCTTGGATTCTGATCGTCCTAAATTGGCTCAGTGGCGTCAAGCATCTCAAAGAGCCGCTCAGAAATATTCTGAAGCGGCAGTTGCAAAGCTTTGGTATAACTATTATATGACTACCTATAAAAAATATCATTCATAAGAGAGGAGTGCTATTCTTGAAAATTGGTTTCTTCACGGATACTTATTTTCCGCAGGTGAGTGGAGTAGCGACATCCATTAAGACATTAAAAGACCAGCTAGAGGAGCATGGTCATCAAGTGTATATTTTTACGACTACTGACCCAAATGCTCCGCGATTTGATGAAGTAATTATTCGCATGCCGAGTGTGCCATTTGTCTCTTTCACCGATCGCCGTGTCGTTGTCAGAGGAATGTGGTTTGCCTATTTGATAGCGAAAGAGCTTGAGCTAGATTTAATTCATACCCACACTGAGTTTGGTGCTGGTATTTTAGGTAAAATGGTTGGTAAAAAAATGAAAATTCCTGTTGTTCATACGTATCACACGATGTATGAAGACTATTTGCACTATATTGCCAACGGAAAAGTTATACGACCAGCTCATGTCAAGTATTTTTCTCGCTTGTTTGTGAATCATTCCAGTGGTGTGATTTGTCCTAGTGAAAGAGTCATTAAGACCTTAAAAGAGTATGGTGTATCGATCCCAATGAGAATTATTCCAACAGGTATTGAAATAGACAAATTTGAACGTCCAGATATCACACCTGAAATGTCACAAAAGACACGTAGGTCATTAGGGATTGATGAAAATCAGGTGATGTTGCTATCATTGAGTCGTTTGTCATATGAAAAAAATATTCAGGCAATAATCTATGGACTACCAGCTATTTTAAAAATGAAACCAAATGTGAAGTTAGTTATCGTGGGTGATGGACCATATCGCGAAGATTTAGAAGCTTTGGTCAAACAGAAAAAAGTCGAGAAGTTTGTCACTTTTGTCGGAGAAGTTCCGAATAATGAAGTAGCAATCTATTATCATGCAGCCGACTATTTTGTTAGTACGTCAACCTCTGAAACGCAAGGCTTGACGTACACGGAAGCGATGGCAGCTGGAACACAGCTAATCGTTGAAGGCAATGATTACCTAAATAATTTAATCAATTACGATTGCTTAGGAACTACCTTTGAGACCGATGAAGACTTTGCAAATGCAGTCATCAATTATATGGATCAAAAGATAGCGATGGATCCCGCTATCTTAGCAAAGAAACTATATGAGATATCTGCTGAAAAATTCGGAGCGAAAATTATTGAATTTTATGAAGATTTGATTGCCCTAAATCAGTTGGAACGAGAAGAAAAGCAAGAAGAAGTTATCTTAAAAAAGATGAAAATGAAGTTACCAAGCTTAAAAAGATCATCTATCGATTAAAATATTCGCTTAAAATCACAAGGATAGCTTATACTAGACTTGTGATTTTTGATTGGAGGAATGAAAAATGAAACTTGGATTTATCGGTACTGGTGTAATGGGCCATGCTATGGTACAGCATTTGCAAAATGCTGGGCATGAATTATATGTCTACAATCGTACTAAATCAAAAACTGATGACCTTGTAAACGATGGAGCGACTTGGTGTGACACCCCGACAGAAGTTGCTACGAATGCTGAGTTTGTTTTTTCAATGGTTGGCTATCCTAAAGATGTGGAAGAAATTTACTTTGGTGATAAAGGTGTATTTAAAGCGAATTTAGCAGGGAAAACACTTGTTGACTTTACGACAAGTACGCCGTCTCTAGCCGAAAAAATTTATCATGAAGCTCAAAAAGTGGGAGCGGCCAGCTTAGATGCTCCAGTTTCAGGCGGGGATTTAGGGGCCAAGAATGCGACCTTAACCATCATGGTAGGTGGTGGGAAAGAAACGTACGAGAAAGTTCTTCCATTTTTTGAAATTGTAGGTAAGACGTACTCCTTGCATGGTGGTGCAGGAAGCGGCCAGCATACAAAAATGGCGAATCAAATTATGATTGCAGGTACGATGACGGGAATGACTGAAATGCTTGTCTATGCCAATGCTGCAGGCTTGGATTTACCAAAAGTTATCCATACTCTGGGTGGCGGGAGTGCAGAAAATTGGTCGATGTTGAATTATGGGCCAAGAATTCTAAAAGAAGACTATTCGCCAGGTTTCTTCGTAAAACACTTTATTAAAGATTTGAAAATAGCGCTCGATGAAGCCAAAGCGATGAATCTTGACCTACCTAGCACTTCCTTAGCAACAAAACTGTATGAACAATTAGCAGATCAAGGATTTGAAAATGATGGTACACAGGCTTTAATCAAACTTTGGTGGGGGAATGAAAAAAAATCTTAAAAAGATATTTTTTTTCCTGAAAACAAATGCAAGTTAACCTTGCTTCTGTTACAATGTAACAGAAGTAAGGAAAGGGAGGATTGCCGAATGAAGAGTTCGCAATTAGTCGCTATTATCAAACGTCTTGAAGCAATGGTTGAAGCACAAGATAATGAAATTCAAGTACGACGTTTTGAAAAAGATGGCGTTGAAAAATGCACAGTTACCTATGATCGTTCAACTGAAACATTTGAATTAACCGAAGCAGAATCAAATCAACCGTATCAATTTGATAACATTGATATTGTTGCTATGGAAATTTACGATTTAATCCAATAATCAAAAAGAGCAATAGTTGCTCTTTTTTTTATAATAATAATTTGACAATCAAATTATTTTAAGATTTTTTTAATAAAGAAAGTAGTTATATACTCACATTTTTGTGAGGAAAAGTGGTTTTTATAAATTAATACTTGCTTTTTTTATTTTCTTAATTTATAGTTTGATTATCAAATCATTTGACAATCAAACTATCCGGGTGGGCACATTATGGAACAAAATTTTGAAGAAATTAACGATTTATTAGTAGAAGTATTCAATGATATTTTGGTGATTGAAGAATCTGAATTAAAAAAATCGCAATTCAAAGATTTATCGATTACTGAAATGCATACCATCGAAGCGATAGGTATGTACAAGAAGAAAACAACTACGGAAGTGGCAAATGAACTATCTATTACTGTGGGCACGTTAACAATTGCGATTAATCGCTTAGTTAAAAAAGGATATGTCGAACGAATTCGAAGTGAAGATGATCGACGTGTTGTGAAATTAGGTTTGACAAAAAAAGGAAAATTAATTTTTCGTGTTCATCAACACTTTCATCGAGAAATGATTAAAGCTGTTATCGAGGGCATGGATGGAGAACAATCTTCGGCGTTACTTAAAGCGCTAGAAAATTTGCATAATTTTTTGCAAGAGTACAAGTGAGTGGATGAGATGGTTAGTTATGGACGGATTACGGCAACTGCGAGTTACCTTCCGCCTAAAGTAGTGACAAATGATGATTTAGCAAAAGTGATGGAGACAAGTGATGAATGGATTGCTAGCCGAACAGGTATTAGACAACGACACATCACAGAAAATGAGAATACGTCAGATTTATGTATTCACGTCGCCAACACACTTTTACAAAAAGTGAAGAAACAAAGCAGTGACCTTGACTTTATTATTATTGCGACGATGACACCTGATTATCACACCCCTTCAGTAGCTTGCATGGTACAAGGAGCAATTCAAGCTACGAATGCCTATGCATTTGATATTAGTGTCGCCTGCTCAGGATTCGTCTATGCACTATCATTGGCAAATAAACTTATCCAAACAGGAGCTAAGTGTGGATTGGTGATTGGCGGAGAAGTACTCTCAAAGATGCTTGATTGGCAAGATCGTTCGACGGCTGTATTGTTTGGAGATGGTGCAGCAGGTGTGGTGCTTGAAGCAAGTGATCAACCGATGATTATTAAAGAAAAGCTTTATTCAAATGGCTCGCTAGGTCAGGCACTTACCTCGGGATTAGTAGAGACGACGGATTATCAAAAGACCGTCCATCCTTTACAAATGGAAGGGCGAGCAATCTTTGATTTTGCGACTCGGACTGTTGTCCAATCGGTCAAAGAATTACTAGCTGATGAGGCACAATCTGTGGATTACTTTTTGTTGCATCAAGCAAATGCGCGGATTCTTGATATTTTTGCGAAAAAATTACAAGTGCCGCGTGAGAAATTTTTACAAAATATTCAGCAATACGGCAATACATCGGCAGCAACCATTCCATTATTGCTAGATGAAGCAGTGGGTGATGGCACGATTATACTAGGCGGGAAGCAAAAAATTATCCTGACTGGTTTTGGCGGTGGATTAACTTGGGGCAATCTTTTGCTACAAGTATAACTATAAAAGAAATCTTTGGAGGAATGTATAAATGGTATTCGAAAAAATTCAAGAAATTGTGGCAGAAGAATTAGGTAAAGAAAAAGAAGAAATCAAATTAACAACAAATATTCAAGAAGATTTAGAAGCGGATAGCTTAGATTTGTTCCAAATTATTAACGAAATTGAAGATGAGTTTGATGTGAAGATTGAAACAGAAGATGGCATCAAGACAGTTGAAGATTTAGTGAAATATGTAGAAAACCAACAAGCATAATACTTAGAGGCTGGGCGAAAGCCTGGCTTTTCTTTTTAGAAAGGAATACATACATGAAGACTGCTTTTTTATTTAGTGGCCAAGGGTCGCAATATACAGGTATGGGTCAAGATATATATGAAAATTTCAAATTGGCACGTGAACAATTTGAAGAAGCAAGTGATTGTCTGGGATATGATATGGCCGCTCTTTGTTTTGAAGAAAATGATCGTCTGCACCTCACTGAATATACACAACCAGCCATACTAACGGTAAGCACGGCAATTTTGCGGGTGGCACAAGCAGAAGGACTTACGGCGGAGGCTGTCGCTGGCCTAAGTCTTGGAGAGTATACTGCTTTGGTAGCTAGTCAAGCACTTACATTTTCTCAAGCGGTCCAACTGGTTGCTAAAAGAGGAAAGTTCATGTCTGATTGTGCACCTGAAGGATCTGGCAAGATGGTTGCGGTCATGAATGCTGATCCTGCATTAATTGAACAAATTTGTCGCAAGGTTGCCACTGAGACTGGTCAAATTGTTGCCCCTGCTAACTACAATACGCCCCAACAAATTGTGATTGGTGGCGAAACAGAAGCGGTCGACCAAGCAGTGGTGCAGTTACAAGAAGCAGGTGTTCGTCGTTGCGTGCCACTAAAAGTAAGTGGCCCCTTTCATACACCGCTACTAAAACAAGCAGCAAGTGATTTGAAAGCGGAGTTGGCACGGGTATCCTTTTCACCAATGAGACTTCCTGTGGTAGGCAATGTGACCGCTGAAGTATTGACAGATGAAGAGGTTATTCCACTACTTGAAAAACAAGTAATGTCACCTGTACGGTTTTACGATAGTATCCAAACATTGCAACAATTAGGTGTGACGAACTTTATCGAAATTGGTCCTGGAAAAGTATTGTCAGGCTTTATGAAAAAAATTGATAAGACCCTTACGACAAGTCATATCGAAAATATACCTACACTAAATGAGACAGTGGCAAATTGTCGATAGGAGGAAGCGATGGAATTAAAAGGAAAAACAGCATTTATTACTGGTAGTTCAAGAGGGATTGGTTTAGCAATTGCCCATGCATTTGCTAAAGAAGGAATGAACATCATTTTAAATGGTCGTAAAGACATTTCAAAGGAAATGATTGACTCGATTGCTTCCTATGGGGTGACTTGTATTGGAATTAGTGGTGATATCTCAGATTATGACGCTGCTAAAGAAATGATCGAGCAAGCTGAATCTCAATTAGGAGCTATTTCTGTGTTGGTAAATAATGCGGGAATTACGAATGATAAATTATTGTTGCGTATGGCACCTAGTGATTTTGAAGATGTCTTAAAAATCAATCTAGTCGGGACATTTAATATGACTCAATTAATCGTTAAGAAAATGATGAAGCAACGCAGCGGGACAATCATCAATCTATCAAGTGTTTCGGGATTAATTGGTAACATCGGTCAAGCCAACTATGCTGCAAGTAAAGCAGGGGTGATTGGCTTTACGAAAACGGTGGCCCGAGAAGCTGCTGCAAGAGGAATTACGTGTAATGCGATTGCTCCAGGGTTTATTCAGACCGATATGACAGAGGTGCTTTCTGATAAGGTCAAACAACAAGTGACACAAACCATTCCATTGCAATCATTTGGCACTGTTGAAGATGTTGCGCAAACAGCTGTGTTTTTGGCAAAAAGCCCGTACATTACAGGACAGGTCGTCAATGTTGATGGCGGTCTAGTCATGCATGATTAAAGGAGGAAAAAAATGAATCGAGTAGTAATTACAGGATTTGGTGTCGTTTCTCCAATTGGAAATGATGCAGACACCTTTTTAACAAGCCTAAAAGAGGGAACAAACGGCATTGGACCGATAACGAAATTTGACGCTGAGGAAACGGGCATTCATGTTGCCGGTGAAGTGAAAGAGTTTCCTTTAGAGAAATATTTTACTAAAAAAGATACTAAGAGAATGGAAATGTTTTCTATTTATGGTATTCATGCAGCCCTAGATGCATTGGCGATGGCGAACATTTCGATTGACGAGATTGATACAGATCGTTTTGGTGTCATTGTTGGGTCTGGTATCGGTGGATTACCGACCATTCAAGATCAAGTAACGCGCATGAATGCCAAGGGAGCTCAGCGCGTATCACCGATGTTTGTCCCACTTTCAATCGTCAATATGGTGTCAGGAAATATTGCCATGCGTGTCGGAGCGAAAGGCGTTTGTTATTCACCGGTAACCGCTTGTGCGACAGGAACCAATGCAATCGGCGAAGCATTCCGTAATATTAAGCATGGGTATTCAGATTTGATTTTAGCTGGAGGATCCGAAGCAACGATTTGCGAAATTGGTATTGCTGGTTTTGCTTCTTTGACCGCCTTGACAACAGAAGAAGATCCTAACCGAGCATCCATTCCGTTTGATAAAGAACGAAGTGGCTTTGTAATGGGTGAAGGAGCTGGGGTGATTATGCTCGAATCATTAGAACATGCTCAAAAAAGAGGGGCCACCATTCTAGCGGAAGTTGTCGGCTATGGTGCCACCTGTGATGCCTACCATATGACAGCGCCAAATCCTGATGGGTCGGGTGCCGGCAAAGCAATCAAACAAGCATTGACCGAAGCGAACATTGAAGCCAAGCAAGTCGGCTATGTGAATGCACACGGCACAAGCACGCCTACGAATGATGGTGCAGAGGCGACTGCTATTCAATATGGATTGGGTGATAGCTATTTGGAGACATATGTAAGTAGTACCAAGTCAATGACTGGTCACTTACTAGGGGCCGCAGGAGGTGTAGAGGCGATTGCGACCATTTTGGCCTTACAGCACCAATTTATTCCACCGAATATCAATGTGAATGAACAAGATCCATCGATAAATCTGAACGTCGTAAAAAATACGAGTATTCCTGCAACTTTTGAGTACGCATTGAGCGACTCGTTGGGATTTGGCGGGCACAATGCCGTTATTTTAATGAAGAAATGGGGAGAAGAAAAATGAACTTCTCAGAAATAAAAGAGCTTATTTCTTTGGTGAATGACTCAAAATTAACTGAATTTCGCATGCAAGAACAACAGTTTGAATTGTATTTAAATAAAAATCAACAATGTGGAGCATCCTCGCGAAAAGAAGAGGTTGCTTATAGCCCTAGCGCCCCAGTAGCTGCTCCTCAGATTCAACCAACTGAAGAAACACCGGCTTCAGCCCCTGTAGCCAGTGAAGGCGGACACCAGATTGAATCACCACTTGTGGGAGTCGTTTATCTAAAACCAAATCCCGATAAGCCCGTCTTTAAACAAGTCGGTGATCAAGTTAAAGTTGGTGAAGTAGTATGTATTATCGAGGCGATGAAAGTCATGAATGAAATTGTCAGTGATGTGAATGGTGAAGTAACGGCAATTTACGTTGAAAATGAAGAAGTGGTAGAATTTGGTCAACCATTGATTCAAATAAAGGAGAGTTAGTCGATGACAAGTCTATCAATTACAGAAATCAAAGAAATTATTCCTCATCGTTATCCGATGCTATTAATTGATCGTGTAGAAGAGTTAGTAGTCGGAGAACGCATTATTGCTAAAAAAAATGTAACGATTAACGAACCTTTCTTTCAGGGACATTTTCCGCATGAACCAGTCATGCCAGGTGTCTTAATCATTGAAGCGATGGCCCAAGCTGGCGCGGTAGCATTACTGTCGATTGAGGAATTCAAAGGCAAGACCGCTTATTTTGGTGGGATCGATAAAGCGAAGTTTCGCAAAAAAGTTACACCTGGTGATACCTTGATACTGGAAGTAGAATTATTAAAAGTGAAAGCCAATGCTGGCATGGGCAAGGGAATTGCCAAAGTCGATGGGAAGAAAGTAGCTGAAGCTGAGCTAACCTTTATGATTGGATAGGTGAACACATGTTTTCAAAAATATTGATTGCAAACCGTGGAGAGATCGCGGTCAGAATAATTCGTGCCTGTCGCGAGTTAGGTATACGCACAGTAGCTGTCTATTCCGAAGCAGATCGAGAAGCATTTCATGCGGAGCTAGCTGATGAGGCCATTTGTATTGGCCCTGCTAAAGCTTCCGATTCATATTTAAATGTGCAACAAATTTTGAGCGCAGCCATCGTGACCAAAGCGGAGGCGATTCACCCTGGTTTTGGTTTTTTATCAGAGAATAGCCGGTTTGCCGAAATGTGTGAAGAATGTCAAATCAAATTCATCGGGCCAAATAGTCAAACCATCGATGAAATGGGCAATAAAATTCATGCTCGTCAATTGATGATTGATGCAAAAGTACCGGTGATTCCTGGGTCTGAAGGTGTTCTAAAAACGATGGATGAAGCGTTGACATTAGCAGAGGAGATTGGCTATCCAGTCATGCTGAAAGCAGCAGCTGGTGGTGGCGGTAAAGGGATTCGTAAAGTACCGAGTCCAAAAGAACTAGCAAGTCTATTCTCCTCCGCTCAACAAGAAGCCCAAGCAGCATTTGGCAATGGCGATATGTACATGGAAAAAATCATCTATCCAGCTCGTCACATTGAAGTTCAAATTTTAGGTGACGAGTATGGGTCAATCGTTCATTTAGGTGAGCGTGATTGTTCACTGCAACGAAACAACCAAAAAGTGCTCGAAGAATCGCCATCTGTCGCTTTGTCTACTAGTGATCGTGCCTATGTCGGCGAACTAGCTGTGAAAGCAGCAGAGGCAGTGAAGTATCAAAATGCTGGAACAATTGAGTTTTTACGAGACGAAGCCGGCCATTTTTATTTCATGGAAATGAATACCCGTATCCAGGTGGAACATCCTGTCACTGAAATGGTGACGGGAGTCGATATTGTCAAAAAGCAAATTGAAATTGCCGATGGACAACCATTGAATCTTGAACAAGCGGATATTTCATTTACAGGACATGCCATCGAGTGCCGAATTAATGCAGAAAACCCTGCTTTTCATTTTGCGCCATCACCAGGAAAGATTACAAATTTATTGCTTCCAAGTGGTGGGATGGGGCTTAGAGTGGATAGTGCGATGTATTCAGGGTATACAATTCCGCCATACTATGATTCGATGATTGCAAAAATTATTGTCCATGGTGAGAATCGCTTTGAAGCGTTAATGAAAATGCAACGAGCTCTGGGTGAATTATTAACAGAAGGTGTACAAACCAATGCAGAGTTTCAAATGGATTTGATTAGTCATCCAAATGTGATTGCCGGTGATTATACGACGGCCTTTTTACAAGAAGACTTTCTACCAAATTGGCAACCTGAAGATTAGAGGTGAGGCGTAGTGGCATTATTCAAGAAGAAAAAAGATTATATTCGCATTTCTCCAAATAGACATCAACCAACGAATCCTGAACCAAGCGTGCCTGACAATATGTGGGCGAAATGTCCGAGCTGTAAACATATCCTATATACCAAAGAAATGGGAGCTGAAAAAGTCTGCCCTAACTGTGGCTATAATTTCCGCATTCGTGCATGGGAACGCTTGGCGTTAACGATTGATGAGCAAAGTTTCGAAGAATGGGATGAAAATTTGGTAACGAAAGATCCTTTGACGTTTCCTGGATATCGTGAGAAAGTTGTCAAAGCACAGAAACAAACGCATTTAAACGAAGCGGTATTAACTGGCAAAGCGTTACTTGATCAAAAAGAAATTGCGATTGGCATTATGGATTCCCATTTCATTATGGGAAGTATGGGGACGGTTGTTGGAGAAAAAATCACTCGGCTCTTTGAACGAGCAACAAGTGAAAAATTACCGGTTATTTTGTTTACAGCTTCCGGAGGTGCTCGGATGCAAGAAGGTATTTTCTCCTTGATGCAAATGGCTAAAATTTCAGCAGCTGTCAAGCATCATAGTAATGCAGGGTTAGTGTACATAGCTATTTTGACAGATCCTACGACTGGTGGAGTGACTGCGAGTTTCGCGATGGAAGGCGATATTATTTTAGCAGAGCCACAAGCGTTGATTGGATTTGCCGGGCGTCGAGTGATTGAAGAGACGATTAAACAAGAGCTGCCTGAAGATTTTCAAAAAGCGGAATTTCTATTAAAGCACGGCTTCATTGATCAAATCGTCCCCCGTTTAGAAATAAAATCTCGTTTAGCTACGTTGATTCAATTGCACCAAAAGGGGGACTGGTAAGCATGGAAAAGAACGCTTATGAAATCGTGTCGCTCGCACGTGACAAAGACCGCATGACCTCGCTTGATATCATTCAGGAAGTTTTTGATCAATTTCAAGAATTTCATGGGGATCGTCTTTATGCAGATGATGAAGCAATTGTTGGTGGTGTTGGGCTTTTGGCAGGCAAGCCGGTGACTGTAGTAGGTATTCAAAAAGGAAAAAATTTACCTGAGAATTTACGCCGAAATTTTGGGTCACCTCATCCAGAGGGCTACCGTAAAGCATTGCGCTTGATGAAGCAAGCAGAGAAATTCCAGCGCCCCATCGTGACGCTAATCAATACAGCTGGTGCATTTTGCGGGGTTGGGGCAGAGGAGCGCGGAGAAGGCGAGGCCATCGCTAGAAACTTACTCGAAATGTCTGACCTTAAAACACCTATTTTAGCCATAATTATCGGTGAGGGTGGTAGTGGTGGTGCCTTAGCTCTAGCCGCAGCAGACGAAGTATGGATGATGGAGCACTCGATCTATGCGATATTATCACCTGAAGGATTCGCATCAATCTTATGGAAAGATGGCAAGAAAGCGCCGGAAGCGGCTGAGTTAATGAAGATCACCGCAAGCGAGCTAAAGCAAATGAAGGTCATCGAGCGTGTGATTCCAGAGACGTTTCGTGGTCGTCCTCTTCCTCAAGAAGAGATTGTTACCCGTTTGAAAGAGGACATATCAAGAAAATTAACCGAATTGATGGCTTTGGATGAAGAGGAATTGGTACAAAATAGGTACAATCGGTACCGTGCATATTAAACGTTTATTGGAAGATAGGTATGTTTAAGAGGAGTGTGACGGGATTTTGTCACATTCCTTTTTTTGAATAAATATAAAGATTATCCAAATTTTTTATAAAAATGTCCTTTATTCTGCATCTAATCTATGTTATTATGCATATATATTAAAAATATCTAAAAATATTGTATAAAAATTAAAAGGGGCGAATGAGATGAAAAAAGGGTTAATTGGTTTGGTAAGTGTGGTAGCGTTGATGGTGTTAGGAGCATGTAGTTCATCTACGACAAGTTCCTCTAGTTCTTCCAGTACGAAGTCTTCTTCAGATGCCTCCAATCAATGGAGTGAAATTAAAAAAGCGGGTGTCATTAAAGTTGGAACTTCTGCAGACTTTGCACCATTTGAATTTCATACCATGGTGAATGGGAAAGACACGATCGTCGGTGCCGATATTGATATGATGGATGCAATCGGTAAAGAATTAGGGGTAAAAGTAGAATACGTCGATATGGATTTCAATGCCGTACTAGCTTCACTAGAGCAAGGTCAAGTTGACATTGCGGTCTCGGGTATTTCAGCGACGGATGAACGAAAGAAGACTTTCGATTTTTCGGTCAATTATTTTACACCTGAGCAATTAGTAGTTGTCAATAAAGCCAATGTCAGTAAGTATACGACTTTAGATAGTTTAGCAAACAAAAGAGTTGGCGCCCAAAAAGGCTCCATTCAAGAATCGATTGTTAAAGATCAACTGCCAGATTCCCAGATTGTTTCTTTAGCGAAAGTGCCGAATTTAATGGTTGAGTTGAAGCAAAATTCCATTGATGCTGCGGTCGTCGAAAGTGCCGTTGCTCAATCTTATGTGGCTCAAAATGACGATTTAGCAATTGCTGATGCCAAATTGGAAACGGCTGAGGGAGATGCTTATGCCATTGCAATGTCAAAAGGAAGCACAGAACTTGCAGACAAAATCAATTCAGCTTTAGAAAAAATGATTGCTGACGGTACGATCAAAGAATATGTACAAAAAAATACAGACTTAGCAAACGAAAATGCATCAAATTAAGAGAAGAGGGTAGCACATGGATTATTCATTTTTAAAGGAGTATTATTCTTATTTTCTTTCAGGTTCCGTCATAACAATGATGATTTCAGTCGTTACGATTGTTTTTGGTACAGTTTTTGGCGTTATTTTAGCCTTGATGAAACGGTCGAGCATTGCTCCTTTAAAATGGGTAGCATCTACTTATATCGCTGTCTTTCGGGGAACACCCATGCTTGTTCAAATCTTAATTGCCAACGGTTTGTTTCACCAAGTAGTCACGCTGCCACCTGTTACAATTGGTGTATTGCAAATTGATTTTAGCCGATTATTTCCAGGAATTTTAGCTTTGTCATTGAACTCTGGTGCCTATGTCGCTGAAATTGTTCGTGGTGGCATCAATGCGGTTAATAGTGGGCAATTTGAGGCTGCGCGATCATTGGGGATGAATGGACCGCAAACGATGCGTTACATTATTTTTCCGCAAGCATTACGCAATATCTTGCCATCGCTTGGCAATGAATTTATTGTCTTAATCAAAGATTCTTCCTTGCTTTCAACGTTGGGGATTTATGAATTAATGAATAGCGCGCAGATTGTGATTACTTCTTCGTTCATTCCCTTAAAACCACTCTACGTGGCAGCGGTTTTGTATTTCTTTATGACGTTTGTGACCTCACAGCTATTAAAATTATGGGAAAACAAGTTAGGTAAAGGCTACATTCAAGTCCGGTAAATCTGAAGACTTGTTTTGTGCTACTAAATCCTGACGTAAAAGATAGCAATTACGAAAAGATCAGAAATACCCAAAAGTACGAGAGCTAACTTCTGGGTGTTTTTGGTCTTTTTGCTTGTAGCGGAACAATTCTGTCACAACTCTTTTTCTTTTTGTCAATTCTTTAAATTTATAGGTATAATGAGTTGAACGATTAATGGTTAAATATGAGGTGAAAAAATGGAAACAAAATATTGCAAGGAATCAAAAGTTATTCAAACCCATCGCGTTTTTCCTTTTGATTTAAATCCGTTTGGGTATCTTTTTGGTGGTAAGCTAATGACCTACATTGACGATGCGGCTTCTATATCAGTATCACGGCATTGTCGGCGAGGTGCTGTAACGGCCTCAGTCGATCAGTTGACCTTTATTCATCCCCTGCATGCCAATCACTCTTGCTGCGTGGAAAGCTTTATTTCTGGTGTTCATCACCGCTCGATGGAAGTATTTGTGAAGGTTATCGGAGAAGATTTGGTGACCGGTGAGCGCTATTTGGCAGCGAGTTGTTTTGTTACGTATGTAGCGATTGTGTCATTTATGAATGAAGAGCCTGATTTCCAAGTGCCCTTCGTGGTTGCGCAAAGTGATGAAGAAAAAATGGTCTGCAGTGGCTACGAACAAAGACGAGCTACGAAAAAAATCGAGAGGCAAGCGGCCAAGCAATTCCATCAAAGTCTATCTGTTGACCTCCCTTGGATTCAATAAGGCACGAGAAAGGTGAAAATATGTACGATACACTATCTTTGGTTTCACTTTTGAAAACTAAAAAAATCAGTCATCAAGAATTACTTGCGGAATGTATGAAATCAATAGTTGCGCAAAATGAACAATTAAACGCGTTGGTTCATTATGATCAAACAGCATATGTTGCGCAATTGCAACAGACCGATTGGCAAAACTTGCCATTTGCAGGGCTACCAATTCCATTAAAAATTCTAGGACACGTCAAAAAGGGATGGTCTGCATCAGCGAGTTCAATCCTTTTTAAAGATGAAAAGGCTAGTATGACAAGTCACTTTGTCCATCGATTAGAAACGCTGGGCTTTATCCCATTCGGTCAGACCAATGCGCCAGAGTTTGGCTTTAAAAATGTCACTGATCCGCAATTATATGGCGTATCCAAAAATCCGTGGCATACAGCATATTCTCCCGGTGGCTCAAGTGGGGGAGCGGCGGCGGCAGTCGCTTCTGGAATGTTTTCGATTGCCACAGCTAGCGATGGCGGGGGATCAATCCGCATTCCTGCTTCTTTTTCAGGGTTAATCGGCTTAAAGCCTAGCCGAGGTGTGATGCCTGTTGGGCCAGGTGATTACCGTTCGTGGCAAGGGGCTTCAGTCAGTTTTGCGATGACCCGCTCAATGCGAGACACCGAGACGTTGTTTTATTTGCTAAGAGATAAGGAGAATCAATCACCTTATCAAGCACCATGGACCGAGTGGCAGCATCATCAAGCGGCTCCCCATAAAAAAAGAAAGATTGGCTTTTTTATCGATTCACCAATTGGCAATAGGGTCAGTGAAGACGCCAAGCGAGTGATGAAACGGACGATTGACTTGCTTGTTCAACAAGGGCATGAAGTAGAAGAAGTTTCGTATCCAATCGATGGCAAAGCCTTGATGCAAGCCTACTATCGGATGAATGGTGCTGACACCGCTGCGATGTTTGAAAGTATTGAACAGCAAATGGGGCGTCCGCTTACAATGAAGGATATGGAATTAATGACTTGGGGGATTTATCAATCAGGAAAAAGAATGCGCGCTTCACAATATGTAGCATCATTACATGTGTGGGATCAAGCAGCTGTAAGTATGGAAGCATTTTTCCAAGACTATGATGTGTTGTTGTCACCATCCGCTACGACGACTGCTCCTAAGCTTGCGACCGATTTGCAAAGCGATGCTATTCGTGAACAACTGCATGCAATCCAAACACTACCTTTTAGTCAGACGGAAGAGGTCGTTTATAATATGTTTGAAAAAAGTCTTCATCTAACGCCGTACACCCAATTAGCTAATTTGACTGGTCAACCTGCCATTAGTTTACCGATGGGGGTGGCTGAAAATGGCTTGCCGCTCGGTGTTCAATTACAGTCAGCGAAAGGTCGCGAAGACTTATTATTCCAATTAGGTTATGAATTAGAGAATGAAGGAGCGTTTCAATTCTTGCATCCGACAAAGCAACTAGAAGTCACTCGCTCTTGAAATCTTTTAATTTAGGAATAAATCGTGTATAATCAGCGTATGAGGAGTACAATTGTACTCCTTCATTTTTTGGATAAGGAGTTACTATGTTCTCAAATTTTAAACCAACATGGATGGTGGATGCCATCTATCAAATTACCCCCGAACAACTAAAGAGACATGGCATTAAAGGTGTCTTAACAGATTTAGACAATACATTAATCGCTTGGAATAATCCAGATGGAACAGAGGAATTAAAAAGTTGGCTAAAGAGTCTACAAGATGCAGGCATTCCGGTCATTGTCATTTCAAATAATAATCACGATCGTGTACGTGTGGCAGTTGAGAAATTCGAGGTAGATTTTGTTGCACGAGCATTGAAGCCTTTAGGAAAAGGAATTCGTGAAGGTGTTGAGCGTCTAGGTCTGCCAAAAGAGGAAGTCGTAATGATCGGTGATCAAATTATGACTGATATTCGCGCAGCTCATCGTGTGGGTCTTCGTAGTATTTTAGTGCGACCAATCGTGCAAACAGATAGTTGGAAAACACAATTTAATCGCTTATGTGAACGTAAAATAATGAAGCATCTCCAAAAAAAGAATCCTGATATGATATGGCAAGGAGAAATAAAATGACAGAGCAGTGGCATTGTATAGGTTGTGGTGTGACCATTCAGACGACAGATCCCAATGAGTTAGGGTACACACCGAAAGCAGCATTTGAAAAAGGTCTTGAGAATGAAGAAATGTATTGTCAGCGTTGTTTTCGTCTAAGACATTACAATGAAATCCAAGATGTTGCCTTGACGGATAATGATTTTTTACAATTACTAAATGAAATTGGGAAAACAGATGCATTAATCGTTAATGTGGTGGATATTTTTGATTTTAATGGTTCATTGATTCCAGGTTTGCACCGTTTTGTTGGGGATAATCCCATTATTATGGTCGGCAACAAAGTGGATGTGCTTCCTAAATCACTAAAAAAACCTAAGCTGATTCAATGGATGAAAGAACGTGCCTTTGAAGAAGGGTTGCGTCCAGTGGAAGTTCTATTGACTAGTGCAAAGAAAAATCAAGAAATCACGCGTTTGTTAGCGACCATCGAGCAATACCGAAAAGGGCGCGACGTTTATATTGTTGGTGTAACCAATGTTGGTAAATCGACCTTAATTAACCAAATTATCCAACAAGCAACAGGTGTAAAAGAGTTGATTACGACTTCTCGTTTCCCTGGAACGACGCTAGATAAAATCGAGATTCCTTTAGAAGATGGGGCGGTAATGATTGACACACCAGGAATTATCCATCGCCATCAAATGGCCCATTATTTAGGGAAAAAGGATCTAAAAATTGTTGCACCACAAAAAGAAATTAAGCCCAAAACGTATCAATTGCAACCACAACAAACCCTGTTCCTTGGTGGCATTGCACGTTTTGATTTTATTAAAGGGGAAAAAAGTTCCTTTACTGCCTACCTTGCGAATGACTTACTCATTCACCGTACCAAGTTGGAGAAAGCGGACGCCTTCTATGAAAAGCATGTCGGCGGCTTATTGCAACCACCAGCTGAGGATGAACTAGCGGAGTTTCCTGAGTTGGTACGCTTTGAGTTTTCAATTAAGGAACGGTCAGATTTGGTCTTTGCTGGCTTAGGTTGGATTACTATCACCAAACCAGGTGTTATCGCTGGCTGGGCACCAAAAGGCGTGAATGTTGTCATTCGTAAAGCTTTAATATAAGAGGAGAATATTATGAATTTAACTGGAAAACAAAAACGATTTTTACGTAGCAAAGCACATCATTTAAACCCCATCTTCCAAATCGGTAAAGGTGGCGTAAATGACGCGATGCTCGTCCAAATCGGTGAAGCACTTGAAAAAAGAGAGCTAATCAAAGTCTCACTTTTGCAAAATACAGATGAAGAAGCAAGCGATGTGGCAGCTGTGCTGGAAGAAAAAGTGGGCTGTAGCATTGCGCAAATCATCGGCCGTATATTGGTCGTGTATAAGCCATCTTCAAAAGAAAAAAACCAAGCCATCTCTAGTGAATTAGCAAAATTGTAAGGGGGACTTATGATGAAGGTATGTCTGACAAAAGGTGTTGAAACCGAAAGTTTTCCTTATGCAGCACATCACTCTCAAAGGAAACAAGTCGGCATTTTAGGAGGAAACTTCAATCCGGTTCACCTTGCACATTTGACAATTGCTGACCAAGTAGGGCATGCATTAGGACTTGAAAAAGTATACCTAATGCCTGAAAGTGAACCCCCTCATGTGGATAAGAAACCGACCATTGCTGGTGCTCATCGGCAAAAAATGATTGAGTTGGCGATTGAAACGAACCCTTTATTGGCCATCGAGACAAGCGAACTTACTCGAGGCGGGAAGAGCTATACTTATGACACGATGAAAGACTTAACGGAGCAAAATCCTGACACGGATTATTATTTTATTATTGGTGGCGACATGGTTGCCTATTTGCCAAAATGGTACAAAATTGATGTGTTAAGTCAACTGGTTCGTTTCGTTGGTGTCAAACGCTCAGGATACCCGACAGAGTCACCTTACCCAATCATTTGGATTGATGTGCCGTTCATCGATATTAGTTCGAGTATTATTCGAAAGAAGCTACATGAAGGGTGCTCGACCAATTATTTTTTACCAAGAGAAGTTCAAAACTATATCACAAAAGAAGGTCTGTATCTTGATTGATTTTGTTGCTAATTATTCAGAAGAAGCCCGCCAGGAGTTAGTGCAGCACGTGAAAAGTCACATGAGCGAAAAACGCTTCAAACATGTGTTAGGTGTAGAAAAAGCCGCTATGCAATTGGCCAAAGACAATGGCGTTTCCGTAGAAAAAGCGAGTATCGCAGCTCTGACACATGATTATGCTAAAGAACGCTCACAAGCAGATTTTTTTGCTGTGATTGACTCAGAAGGGTTAGACCCAGATTTAAAAGAGTGGAGTAATGCAATCTGGCATGGTGTAGTGGGTGCATATTTAGTAGAACGAGAACTTGGGATTAATGATACTGATATTTTGCATGCGATCACCGTTCATACGACTGGTGCAGCTGAAATGACACCACTAGACAAAGTCATCTATGTTGCTGATTATATCGAGCCCGGTAGAGACTTTCCAGGTGTCAACAAAGCACGCGCACTAGCCAAAGAAAATTTGGATGCTGCAGTAGCCTATGAAACAAAACAAACACTTGCATTTTTAATTGAAAAAGAAGCACGTATTTACCCTAAAACGATTGAAACGTACAATCGTTGGGTAGCACAAAAACAGTAATTTAGGAGGATTTATGATTACAAGCGAAAAAATGGTAGAACTTGCGGTCAAAGCTGCGGATTCAAAAAGAGCAGAGGATATTTTAGTATTAGATGTGAAAGAGGTGTCACTATTAGCTGACTACTTCATGATTTGCTCAGGAACAAATGAACGTCAAATTCAAGCGATTGCTGACACAATTATTGACAAAGAAAGTGAAGCACAAGTCCAAATCAAACAAATTGAAGGCAAAGATTCCGCAAAGTGGGTCTTGATTGATTTAGGCGATGTGATTGTGCATGTTTTCAGTCACTCAGAGCGTACGTTTTATAATTTAGAAAAATTATGGTCCGATGCACCTTTAGTTAACGTTAGTGAATGGATTGATGAGTAATGTCTTATGAGACGTTTGCCTTTGTCTATGACGAGGTAATGGATAGTCAGTTGTATCAGCGTTGGTTTGATTTCTCAAAGCGTCACTTAGGAAATCGCAACCAATTATTGGAATTAGCATGTGGCACGGGAGCATTAGCGGTCGAGTTTGCCGGTAAAGGCTACGACGTGACGGCTTTGGATCTATCAGAAGAAATGCTGATGATTGCTTCTCAACGAGCCCTTGAAGAAGATGTGACGGTTCAATTTGTCGAAGGTGATATGTTGGATCTGACCAATGTCGGAATTTACCAAGCCATTACTTGTTTCTCTGATTCACTGTGCTATATGAAAGAAGAAGAGGATGTTCAGCAAGTATTTGATGGGGTCTATGGAATCTTAGAAGAGGATGGACGATTTTTGTTTGATGTTCATTCGACCTATCAAATTGATGAGGTATTTCCTGATTACAACTATCATTATCAGACTGATGATTTTGCATTTCTTTGGGAAAGTTATAAAGGGGAAGCGCCACATAGTATCGAGCATTTCTTAACATTTTTTATAGCGGATCAAGAAGGAAAGTTTGAACGTGCAGATGAACTGCATCAGGAGCGAACCTATCCATTAGAAACATATGTCCGCATGCTTGAAAATGCAGGCTTTTCATCAGTGGAAACCTATGCTGATTTTATTGATAGTGAACCAAATGAAAAAAGTCGCCGTTGGTTTTTTGTTTGTCAAAAATAACGGGATAATAGTTAGAGCGGTTAGGATAAAAAGTTTAGCTCCGATGTAAGGAGTGCTGCTTTTAAAACACCGTCGATCCATAAAGGAGTGTGACGGACTTTTGTCACACTCCTTTTTCGAAAGTAAGAGAGGCGAGTAGCTGTGAAGGTATGTGGAATTATTGCCGAATACAATCCGTTTCATAATGGACATGCTTACCATGTCCAAATGGCGAGAGAAAAAACGAATGCTGACGTCATCGTCGCAGTGATGTCGGGTAATTTTTTGCAACGCGGAGAGCCAGCCATTATCGACAAATGGCAACGAGCACAAGCTGCAGTGGCTAACGGGGTGGATTTAGTGATTGAATTGCCTTTTGAGTGGGCGGTGCAATCAGCAGATTTTTTTGCAAGAGGTGCGATTCAGCTTTTGGCAGATATAGGCTGTACTGCGCTTTGTTTTGGTTCAGACTCTAGTCAATCATTTGATTATGCGCACTTTGGAAAACGTTATAAAGAAAATAAAGCGAGTATCCAAGAAAGCTTTAAACAAATAACTGATCCGCGGTTATCTTATGCACAAAAAATGATGCAAAGCATGACGAACCATTTTCCTGATATGAATTTTGAGGAAAATCAACCGAATCACATTCTTGCTTTGAGCTATGCAAAAGAGAATGCAGAATTAGTTCACCCAATGGAGCTGTTTGCAATCGACAGAAAGCAAGCCGAATATCATTCGACAGAATTAAAAGGAGAAATTGCAAGTGCTACGGCAATTCGTTTGGCCGTGTCTAATAAGCAATCTGTTTGTTCGTTTGTACCGAAAGAGACGATGATTTCTTTAGAAGCAAGTGTACATGACTGGGAGAGCTTATGGCCATTTTTAAAATACCGATTGCAAATGGATAGCCTAGAGCAGCTTAAAGGCATCTATCAAATGGTGGACGGGCTTGAGTATCGACTGCAAAAAAAGGCCAATGAATGCGCTGGCTTTTCAGAATTTATGGAAAGCGTCTCCTCTAAGCGTTATGCGAAAGCCAGAGTCCAACGACTTTGTCTATATACATTATTGGCAATTTCGACAGAACAAATGCAGGCGCAGTGGCAGCATCCAGCGATTCGGCCGTTAGCATTTAACGAAAAGGGGAAACAGATACTAAAACAGGCAAATGGAAAGCTGCCAATTGTTTCTCGCTTTGCCAAGAAAGAAGCGCAAGCCTTTCCATTGACACTGAAAGCAGACCGTATGTATCAGCTAGCTAATCCCTTGGTAGTAGAACAAAATTTTGGTCGCTATGCTTTTTTGAGTAAGAAACCATAACAAAATGCTTCACAAGTTGACCTAAGCCAAGTATAATAAGGACGATGTTTTACTGAATAAGAACGAAAAAATTGAAAGTGAAGTGAAATTATGGGTCGTAAATGGGCAAATATCGTAGCGAAAAAAACTGCGAAGGACGCAAATAATAGTAAAATTTATGCCAAATTCGGTATCGAAATCTATGCAGCAGCAAAATCAGGGGATCCAGATCCACATGCAAACCAAAAATTAAAATTTGTTATTGATCGTGCCAAAACATATAATGTACCAAAACACATTATTGATCGCGCAATTGAAAAGGCAAAAGGATCTGGTGACGAACAGTTTTCTGAGTTGCGTTATGAAGGATTTGGTCCGAATGGCTCAATGGTTATCGTTGACACATTAACCAATAATGTGAACCGCACAGCTGCAGATGTACGAGCGGCTTTTGGTAAGAATGGTGGGAATATGGGTGTCTCTGGTGCTGTTTCTTACATGTTTGATAACACAGCTTTATTTGGTTTTGCTGGTGAAGATGCAGATGAGATTCTTGAGTACTTAATGGAAAAAGATATTGATGTTCGCGATGTGACTGCGGAAGAGGATCAAATCTTTGTTTATGGTGAACCTGAAGATTTCCACGAAATTCAAACAGCATTAAATGAAAAAGGAATCACTGAATTTAGTTTCGCTGAAATGCAAATGATTCCTCAAAACGAAGTTACTCTCGCGGGTGATGATTTAGAGAAGTTTGAAAAAATGATCAGCGTCTTAGATGATTTAGAAGATGTGCAAAATATTTACCACAATGTGGAATTAGACGAAGAATAAAAAGGCTGAGACAGAACTGTCCAGTAACAAGTAAATAGACCAGAAAATTCAGAAGGTATTTCTTACCTTTGAATTTTCTGGTCTATTTTTCCTAACTTGCTAATCTGTCTCGCCGTTTTGGTTAAACCAAAGAATTATTTCTGTCCAGCACTCTTTAATAGTTACAAAAGATAGAAGAAATCAGATTTTTTCTGAAAATCTATTTATTTGTGGCAATTGAAATAATTGTTTATGTGGGTACTTATTTTGAATGATTGCTAATACTAACTGTAACTCCGTGCGTTCACGGTCATTATCAATATTTAAAATCATACTATGACGTCCTTTATGACCATTGTCCAACAAATGAGCCTCGCGATTCCAACTTAAAAATTCTTCATAAGAAGCCATCTTGCTGACAGGGAAACTTGCCACATCTATAATTTCGGCCAACCGAAATGCGAGGTAGCCTGTATCAAGTACAAACAATTCTTTTTCTGCATAGGAATAGTTATTCGCCACTGAATCAATAATGATTGATTTAGGATTAAAGTGTAGTTCCCAATCAATTAGCTGAATTAACGATGGAATACGATATGATTCTTGAAAAAGTAAGTGTGACTCTGGTGAATCGCGAAAGACCAATGGAATCAAATAGCGAGAACGATAAATCAACATTGGTACACGGTAAAACTCACAAGGTAAATAACGATTTATAAAACAATTACCAGAAAAATCCCCGACCTTGTAGCCAGTTATTCCTAGATAGCGATATTTTTCAGTAATTTTGGAACAATCAGAAATAGAAACCGCAAGCTCTGTTAGCTTATCAAAACCACTTAAGATACGGTCAAAAGGTTGCAACTTTATAGCATCTCCGAACAATTCATTCACCCTCTTCAATAAAGATCTTGTGCTTATCATATCATATTTTATTTTTGTGACATATAAAAAAACAAAGATGATAGGACAAAAACGGATAGAAGAAAGAGAAATAAGAAAAAACAAAATAGTATTGAAAATTTTTTAATTTTTTTGCCAGGGAGCTGTTAAGAGGCGCTCTTTTTTCTTTTGAAAAAATACTTTTATTTTCTGAAACAAAACACTAACCATTTTTATTTCTTTGTGTTATACTGCATTTATTGAAACAGAGAAACGGCAATTTAATGGTTTTTCTTTTCAAAAATAATAAAAAAATATAACAATTAAAGAAAGAAGTGTTACAGATGTCCGCTGTTGTAAAACATGGAGCAGATATGGTTGTCGATAGTTTGATTAACCATGATGTTGATTACGTATTTGGTATACCTGGAGCAAAAATAGATCGAGTATTCGATACTTTAGAGGATAAAGGGCCGGAACTGATTGTTACCCGTCATGAACAAAATGCGGCTTTTATGGCCCAAGCTGTTGGACGTATTACAGGAAAACCGGGAGTCGTTATTGCGACAAGTGGCCCAGGTGCAAGTAATTTGGCAACCGGATTAGTAACAGCTACAGCAGAAGGAGACCCAGTATTAGCAATTGCTGGTCAAGTAAAACGTAGCGATCTACTTAAATTAACACATCAAAGCATGGATAATGCGGCATTATTTAAACCAATCACAAAATACAGTGCTGAAATTCAAGATCCAGAAACAATTTCTGAGGTGATTGCCAATGCATATCGTAATGCGCGCACCAATAAAAAGGGCGCTAGCTTTATTAGTATTCCGCAAGATGTGGTAGATGCACCTGTCAAAGGCGAAAGCATTCGACCATTAAGTAAACCACGACTAGGTTCTGCATCAAAAGAAGATATTGCTTATTTGGTCAAACGCATTAAAGAAGCAAAATTACCTGTATTGCTAGTTGGTATGCGTGGATCTAGTGAGGCTGAAAGTGACGCCATTCGTTCATTGGTATCTACAGCGAAATTGCCAGTCGTTGAAACATTCCAAGCAGCAGGTGTCATTTCCAGAGAATTGGAAGATCGTTTCTTCGGTCGTGTCGGCTTATTTAGAAACCAATTAGGAGACATGTTACTAAAACGTAGTGATTTAGTGATCGCAGTTGGGTATGATCCGATTGAATATGAAGCGCGTAACTGGAACGCAGAAAAAGATGCTCGTATAATAGTAATAGATAAAATCCCAGCTGAAATTGATCCATACATGCAACCAGAAAGAGAATTAATCGGTAGTATTTCTGATACGTTAGATTTATTAACGGAAGAAATTAAAACGTACCAACTACCAAACGATTCACAAGAATACTTGAAAGAATTGCAACAAAAACTAGTCGAACGAGATGAAGTTCCTGAAATCAAAACAGAAGGATTATTGCATCCTTTAGATATTATTGATACATTACAAAATGCGGTTACTGACGAAATGACAGTGACGGTCGATGTAGGTAGTCACTATATTTGGATGGCTCGTCATTTTAGAAGTTATGAACCACGTAAGCTCTTATTTAGTAATGGGATGCAAACGTTAGGTGTGGCGCTTCCTTGGGCAATTGGTGCAGCCTTGGTTCGTCCGAATACGCAAATTATTTCTGTTTCAGGTGATGGTGGCTTCCTTTTCTCAGCTCAAGATTTAGAAACAGCTGTACGCAAAAAACTAAACATTGTACATCTTATTTGGAATGATGGTCGTTACAATATGGTTGAGTTTCAAGAAGTGATGAAGTACGATCGCTCATCAGGAGTGAATTTTGGACCAGTTGATTTTGTGAAATATGCAGAAGCGTTTGGTGCAAAAGGACTACGAGCAACATCAAAAGACGAATTAGCAAAAGCTATTCAAGAAGGATTTGCGACGGAAGGTCCAGTGATTATTGATATTCCTGTCGACTATTCAGCAAATGAAGAGCTAGGCGAAGCAATCTTGCCCGATCAATTTTATTAATTAGGAGTGAAAAAGAATGTCAAAAAATTCTTTGTATCAATACGGAACAATTGGCTCCTTAATGGCAGGGGCTATGGATGGTACAGATACCATTAATGATTTCTTAAAACATGGTGATTTCGGAATTGGAACGATGGATGGCGTCGATGGCGAATTAGTCGTTTTAGATGGTCAAGCTTTTAAGATGAGTGCGAAAGGTTATGTGGTTCACTTAGAAGGAGAAGAAAAATTACCGTACGGAGCGATTGCACATTTTCATGCGAATCATACGTTCACCATTCAAGATGAGCTTGATAATGAAGCGGTTGAAGCGTTGATTTTAGATAAAATGCGCAGTAAAAATCTTTTTGCCGGTGTGAAAATTTCAGGTACATTTAAAAAAATGCATACTCGCGCTATGCCTAAGCAAGAACCTCCTTATATTCGTTTTTCGGAAGTAGAGCAACCTAATTTCTATGCAGACGAAATAAAAGGATCGATTGTTGGGTTCTATTCACCGGCGTTGTTTCATGGTACCTCAGTAGCTGGGTTCCATATTCATTTTATTTCGGATGATCAAAAATTTGGCGGACATGTTCTTGATTATGTAGTGGAAGATGTAACAGTTGAAATTCAAGATTATGCAAACCTTATTCAAGACTTTCCTAAAGAAGCTGAATTTTTAGATACTGAATTTGATTATTCAAATATAGCAGAAGAAATTAGTTTATCAGAATAAAGCGGCAAAAAAATGTCGAGTTACAAAGAAAGACCACAAAATCCGGAAGTTATTTCTCAAACTTTTGGATTTTCTGGTCTTTTTACGTGTAGATGATTTATAGTTTTATTCAGAATCAGTGGCACAAAATTCTTTTGTCACAATCCCTTTTTAAATGGGTTTGAAGGTAACTGATTCTTTATCGATTTTGCTAAGTAACGGTGATTGATTGTCACTTAGAATGGTTAGCTGGTGCATCGCACGACTAATCATTGTATATAAGATTAACTGATCATGTGTCGATGTAAAGTCGCTTGAAATATTCAAAACGTATACTTCATCAAACTCCAAGCCCTTAGCCAAAAAGGCTGGGATAATAATTGTGGATCGTTTCATAAAGGTATCTTCTGTATCGATTAGCTGTACGAATTGCTTGGTATCTTCATCAAATTGTTCATATAAATTTTGTGCTTCGGCGACTGTTTTTGTGATGATTGCTGTGCGCCAATGCGTAGGCTGGCTTTGTCTTTGTGCTAGCTCATTTAGTAAATAGGTACGTTGAGCCTCACTTGATCCTAGACATACGAGTGGCTTCTCGCCATTTCTTGCAGTCAGCTTCACTGTGTCGTCTTGAGATAAAAATTGATTGGCCACGGCTGTGATTTCGGCTGTTGAACGGTAACTCGTCGTTAATTGATATCTTTTTACCTTCTGCGTTGGGAAAAGGTTGGCTAAATGGGCGACAATCGTATCGTTACCTAGTACTTTTTGGTTTAAGTCTCCACATAAGGTCATAGCGGCATCTGGATAAAGTTCCTTCAATAAGGCGACTTGGGCCGGTGGAAAGTCTTGCATTTCATCGATAAAAATAAAGCGTGCTTTTTGGGCCACGTCGATTGGGAAAACTGCTTTTAGTAATAAGAAAAACAATACGGCATCTTCACTTGCTAGTGCTTTGTCTCGGAAATCTTGTTTTAATTGATTGAGATGTTCGGCCCACTGTTCAGGCGCTACTTGTAAGTCTTTTTCCAATGTCGGTGTCACTTGTTGCAAGAAATGAAGGTACTGCATCGGCAAATGAATAAAACGGAAAGACTGAATCGTACGCTTCATCGCTGCAAATCTTTTTTGTACAATACTGCGCTTAATTTTTTTTAAGAGCGTTTTTTCAGATGCTTCCGTGTATTCTTGATGCGGATGATCTTTCATGTATTGGATAAGCTTTTCGTCTGCTAATTCTTTGACCCAATCTTGCCGCATTTCATCCATCACTAAGCCACCTAGTTTTTTTAGTAGCTTTTCTTGTAATAATTGCGTGCGTTGGTATAAAGGGAGCAAGTCATTGGTTTGCAAATACCATTGGCGAATTGTCTTTTTATCAATGTAGACTTTTCCATTCAGGCTAATGTTTCTGAAAAGAGGACCAAATGCTTGGATACTTTGAATATAGGGTTTGATTTTTTGCAGATAGGCCAAACTATTTTTCGTCGTTTCAATTTTATTTTCATCGCCTGTTAAAAAGGTCTCTTCCTGAGTGTCTTTTTGCTTCAGTGTATAGTTAGGTAATAATTCATGTAGAAATTCGACAAAGGTTTTGGTCGGTATTTCACTTTCTCCTAAAGAAGGTAAAACCATCGAGATATAATCTGAAAACAAATGATTTGGACTAAAAAGTAAGACTTGCGAATCTTTCAACCATTTGCGGTGGCGATAAAGTAAAAAGGCCACACGTTGTAACAAGGCACTGGTTTTACCACTGCCGGCAATCCCTTCAATTAAAACGATACGATTTTCAGTGTCACGAATGATCTCGTTTTGACTTTTTTGAATGGTGCTCACAATGTTTTTCATTTGAGAACTGGATGCTTCATCTAATATTTCTAGCAAAAATTCATCATTGATAACTTCTGATGTATCAACCATTGAAATCAGTTGACCATCTTGAATTTTGAATTGTCTTTTTAATGAGAGTGTCACATCAAAGCGCTCTTGATCGGTTTCATAGTAGGTCTCACCTAGCTCGCCTTCGTAATACAAATTGGCAATCGGGGCACGCCAGTCAACAATCACAGGTTCATCAGTCATATCGCGCAAGGATGCGATCCCTAGATACAACGTTTCTTTAGCATCCTGATCTTCAGTGAAATCAATACGCGCAAAATACGGTGCATTTTTCATTGTTGCAAGCGTAGTAAGACGTTTTTGTTTTGCTTCGGTTGTTTGGTAGGTTAGTTGCACTTCTTTCTCATGTTCTTGATAAGCTATCACGGATTCATAAAATGCTTCTTCGTTACCGGTATTGATTTTATTGTCAGTTAACTCTTTTAATTTTGACTGTAAGTTTGTCGTTAATTCTTGCTGTTGTTTTTCGATTAACGCTTCTTCACCTGCAATCAGATCAATCGTTTTGCTTAGGTGTTTTAGTTCGTAATCTCGTTCATTCATAGAAAGTACCTCCTTAAAGATGCTTTAAAAGTATAGCATAGTTTTGCACGTATTCCATCAAGAAACTTTCCTTTGTTTGACTTTCGAAGGCATCTCTTTTAATATAAGGCTTGTTTGATTTCCATAGTATTAGGAGGAAGAATTTGTGAACTACGAGTTAAAACACATCTCTGAAGAAGAATTTTCGCTTGCCCATCATCGCTTGGAACAAGCAACAATTTTGCAATCGTATCAATGGGGAGAAATTAAAACTGGTTGGCAAAGCTTACCCTTTGGATTTTATGCGAATCAAAAATTGATCGGGACAGTATTAATATTAAAAAAACAGTTACCCTTACGGCAATCCTTTTTTTACATTCCTAAAGGTCCAATCATGGCATATGAAAAAGAAACGGTCACAGGTTTTGTCAAAGAATTAAAACGAATTGCTAAAGAGCATCACGCTGTCTTTGTTCGTCTAGATCCACCTATTTTGCGTTCTGCTTTTAAGATGGACGAAAAACCAGTGATTAGCAATCAAGGGAAAGTTCAAAATCTTGTAGACGCTGGCTTTGAGCATGAGCCGTTAACTTTGGATTTGCATGCGACCATTCAACCTCGCTTCCAAGCAGTCGTTGAATGCAAGGAGTATCAGTTGCAACGTTTGACCAAAAAAGGGCGCCAAGGCGTACAAACGGCCAAAAAACGCGGAGTGGAACTTGAAATGTGCGACGTGGAAAAAGTTGCTATATTTGCTGAGCTAATGAAAAAAACTGCCGAACGAAAAGGCATTTCTCTTAGAAATGAAGCTTATTTTCGTAAATTATTAACAGTCTATCCTGATTCTTTTCTGATAGTAGGGAAAATTAATCCCGGAAAACGGCGACAAACGGTTAAAAGATTATTAGCTGAAAATCAGCAAGCAATCGCAAATCTCGCTAAAAACCAAACAAAGAAAAAGAATAAATTAGTCGAAACACAACATAGTTTAGAAAAAGAACTCGCGCAACTTGAGCAAGATATTACAATACATGGGGAGAAAGAACGCTACATCAGTGGAACGTTGACCGTCCCTTATGGCGATACGTGTGAATTGCTTTATGCAGGCATGGATGAAGCCTTTAAGCATTATATGCCAGCTTACTACACGTGGTATGAATCAATTGTTCAAGCCGGCAAGAGGGGCTATACCTATTGTAATTTAGGCGGAATTGATGGTCACCTTAATGATGGTCTGATTCAGTTTAAAAAGAATTTCCAACCACTGATTTGTGAGTATTCAGGAGAATTTAACTTACGAACCTCTAATTGGCTAATCTACAAAGCAGTGAAAAAGGCCTATCAAGTTAAAATGAGAGGGTAATTGAAAAGCTAGCTCTTGCAATTGCGTTTAATTAGTGGTTAAATAAATCCATAAAGATTGAAGAGAAAGACACCCAAATTTGAGAGTCCTCCATCAGAGAGAGAGTGCTAGGCTGAGACACTCTTGGAAGAAAACCAACTGCGGACCACTTTCGAGACTTCTGTTGAAGCAGAAGCGGTCGCACCGTTATCACGTTGAGAGATACCAGTTTGGTATTTAAAGATTAGGTGGAACCACGTTTATTCGTCCTAGTAGAGTCACGACTCTACTAGGACTTTTTGTTTACAACAGAGGAAAATAAGGAGGAAGACTGATGATAAAAATTACATTTCCTGATGGAGCTGTAAAAGAATTTGAACAAGGAGTAACAACAAAAGAGATTGCCGAAAGCATTTCGAAAAGTCTAGCGAAAAAAGCACTAGCGGGTAAAGTGAATGGCAAATTAATTGACTTAACTCTTCCATTAGAAGAAGATGCAAAAATTGAAATCGTGACTCCTGATCATGAAGATGCTCTGCCTTTATTACGTCACTCATCTGCGCATTTAATGGCGCATGCGATGCACCGATTGTATCCAGGAATTCATTTTGGTGTAGGACCAGCGATTGATTCAGGCTTTTATTATGATACTGATAATGGGGAGCATCCGATTACAGCTGAGGACTTACCTGCAATTGAAGTAGAAATGATGAAAGTAATCAAAGAAAATCATCCAATCGAACGGATGGTTCTATCGAAAGAGGAAGCACTGGAATTGTTTGCTAGTGATCCCTACAAAGTGGAATTAATTACTGAATTGCCTGCAGATGAAGTGATTACAGCATACAAGCAAGGTGATTTCGTTGATTTGTGCCGTGGCCCACACGTGCCGTCAACTGGTCGCATTCAAGTCTTCAAACTATTATCAGTAGCCGGTGCTTATTGGCGCGGGAAATCTGACAATCACATGATGCAACGAATCTATGGAACAGCATTTTTTGACAAAAAAGACTTAAAAGAGTTTATCCGTATGCGTGAGGAAGCGAAAGAACGCGACCACCGCAAATTAGGAAAAGAACTAGATTTATTTATGGTTTCAAAAGAAGTTGGTTCTGGCTTGCCGTTTTGGTTACCAAAAGGTGCCACTATTCGCCGTATCATTGAACGCTACATCGTAGATAAAGAAGTCAGCCTAGGATATATGCATGTCTATACACCAATTATGGCAGACGTGAATCTATATAAGACTTCTGGTCACTGGGATCATTATCATGAAGATATGTTTCCACCAATGGACATGGGAGATGGCGAAATGTTGGTCTTAAGACCAATGAATTGCCCACACCACATTATGGTGTACAAAAATGATATTCACTCGTATCGTGAATTGCCAATCCGCATTGCGGAACTAGGTATGATGCACCGCTATGAAAAATCGGGTGCGTTATCTGGTTTGCAACGGGTACGTGAAATGACATTAAATGATGGTCATACATTTGTGAGACCGGACCAGATCAAAGACGAATTCAAGCGGACATTGGATTTAATGACTGCTGTCTACAAAGACTTTGGGATTGACGATTATCGATTCCGTTTGAGTTACCGTGACCCTAATAATACAGACAAATACTTTGATGATGATAAAATGTGGGAAAATGCGCAAAAAATGATCAAAGCTGCGATGGACGAATTAGGATTGGATTATTTTGAAGCAGAAGGTGAAGCAGCCTTTTACGGACCAAAATTAGATGTTCAAGTAAAAACAGCGCTAGGGATGGAAGAAACATTGTCTACTATTCAATTAGACTTTTTACTTCCTGAACGTTTTGAATTAACATACGTCGGTGAAGATGGCGAAAATAGCCATCGTCCAGTGATGATTCACCGCGGGATTGTTTCAACGATGGAACGGTTTGTTGCTTACTTGACTGAAGTATACAAAGGTGCATTTCCGACTTGGTTAGCACCAGTCCAAGTCGAAATTATTCCAGTATCAGTCGATGCACACAGTGAATATGCCTACGAAGTGAAAGAACGCTTACTAGGAAAAGGGATTCGTGCCGAAGTTGACGATCGGAATGAAAAAATGGGCTACAAGATTCGCGCAGCACAAACACAAAAAATTCCGTACCAATTAGTTGTTGGTGATCAAGAAATGAATGACACGACAGTCAATATCCGTCGCTATGGCAGCAAAGAAACAGCAGTTGAAGAGCTTAATATGTTTGTAGATGCAATTGTTGCAGATGTTCAAAATTACAGTCGTACTGGTAACGATAACAAATAAGTAGCGTATAAGTATTCATTCTAATAACAGGATCAACTGTTGGCAAAAGAGTGATCTAATCACAAACGGTTGAATTTAGAAGGAAAATATGCTATGATTACGAATGTAATGATACTTAGGTTGAGTGAGGGATATTTATCCCTCACTCTTTTTAATGAAATGATAGCCTAGTATTCAATAAAAAGGGGGCGATAGCTGTTGAGTACAGTGGTTCAAACTGTGACCGATTTAGTGGTACCTATTTTAGATTCAAAGCATTTTGAATTAGTAGAAGTAGAGTTTGTCAAAGAGGGCAAGAGTTGGTTTTTAAGAGTCTTTATAGACAAAGAAGAAGGCATTGATATTGAGGAATGTGCTTGGGTAAGTGAGATGTTAAGTGAAAAACTTGATAGCATTGATCCCGATCCAATTCCGCAAGCGTATTTTCTTGAAATTTCTTCACCTGGTGCGGAACGTCCGCTAAAGAAAGAAAAAGATTATGAAAAAGCTGTGGGTTCATTTGTCCATCTATCGCTTTACCAAGCTGTTGACGGGGAAAAGCAATATGAAGGAATCTTAGATGCGGTTGAGGCGGAGACATTGACTTTGACTTATCGAATCAAAACACGTACCAAAACCCAAACCTTTGAACGAAAAAATATTGCGAAAGCTCGTTTAGCAATTCAATTTTAATAATGGAGGATCAATCACAAAATGAGTAAAGAAATGTTGAACGCTCTAGATGCGTTAGAGGCAGAAAAAGGAATTTCAAAAGATATTGTTATCGATGCACTCGAAGCCGCATTAATTTCAGCGTACAAACGTCACTATGGACAATCACAAAATGTTGAAGTGGAGTTTGACCGTAAAAAAGGAAATATCCATGTCTATGCCGTCAAAGAAGTGACAGAAGAAGTAATGGATTCGCAGCTTGAAGTATCCTTAAAAGAAGCAATGACGATCAATCCTGCTTACGAAATTGGCGACAAAATCCGTTTCGAAGTGACACCAAAAGATTTTGGACGAATTGCTGCTCAAACTGCAAAACAAGTCATCTTGCAACGTGTCCGTGAAGCAGAACGCTCCATTATTTATAATGAGTTTAGTGCCTATGAGAAAGATATTATGCAAGGGATTGTTGAACGCCAGGATAGTCGCTACATCTACGTTAACCTTGGGAAAATCGAAGCCGTGCTTTCTAAACAAGATCAAATGGCCAATGAATTCTACCAACCACATGACCGGATCAAAGTGTATGTGTCACGTGTTGAAAATACGTCAAAAGGACCGCAAGTCTTTGTTAGTCGTAGCCACCCAGATTTACTACGTCGTTTATTTGAACAAGAAGTACCAGAAGTTTATGATGGTACAGTCGAAATTGTTAGCATTGCACGTGAAGCCGGCGATCGTTCAAAAATTGCCGTTCGTTCACACGATGAAAATATCGATCCAGTAGGGACATGTGTCGGACCAAAAGGCCAACGTGTTCAAGCATTGGTAAACGAATTAAAAGGGGAAAATATGGATATCGTGGAGTGGGATGAAGATCCAGCTATCTTTATCGCGAATGCCTTAAACCCTGCAGAAGTCACGGATGTGTTATTTGATATAACGAATCCAAAAGCTTGTACAGTCGTTGTACCTGACTATCAATTGTCACTAGCAATTGGTAAACGAGGCCAAAATGCGCGTCTAGCAGCAAAATTAACTGGTCATAAGATTGATATTAAATCAGAATCGGATATGGCTGAATTTTACGAAGAACTAGATCGTCAAGAAGCACAGGCTGATGTGAGTGAAGACACCGAAGTAGCGACAATTGAAGCAGAGCAAACGGAAGAGTAACAAAAAAGGGGGATTATGATGAAAAAACGAAAAATTCCTTTAAGAAAATCAGTTGTCTCCGGAGAGCTTTTTCCCAAAAAAGAATTGGTCCGCATTGCGCGTTCGAAAGAAGGCAAAGTAGCCATCGATCCATCAGGTAGAATGCCTGGTCGGGGTGCTTATATTGCTTTGGATCCCAAAGAAGCACAAGCAGCTTGGGATAAGAAGATTTTAGACCGTGTTTTAGAAGTCAAGCTAACAGATGCCTTTTACGAAGAGCTATTGGCCTACGTGACGCATCAAAAAGCAAGAAAAGAACTATTTGCTAATGAATAAGCAAAAAGTATTAAACCTACTAGGATTAGCTACACGCGCGCGCAAAATCATATCTGGTGAAGACTTGACAATCCAAGCCATTCGCTCAAATAAAGCGCAAGTCGTGCTACTAGCAAGTGATGCAGGAAAAAACACCCAGAAAAAAGTAAAAGATAAATGCACGTATTACAACGTTCCTGTTTTTGATTGTTATACAGCTGAGGAGTTGACCAATGCCATCGGAAAACCAAGAATGGTAATCGGCATCCTAGATAAAGGCTTTGCAAGCAGAATCGAGGAATTAATCTCAGGATAGGAAGGTGATTACATGGGAAAAAAAAGAATCTATGAATTAGCCAAAGAATTGAATACCTCAAATAAATCATTAGTTGAAAAAGCACAATCATTAGGCTTTGATGTGACAAACCATATGGGTGCTATCTCAGAAACACAAGAGAAGCAGCTCCGGCAGTCACTGCAACCGAAGAAAACTGAGGGACAAACAAAATCAACCAATCCGACCAATACACCTGAACCAAAATTTCAATCGCAACGAAACAATCCAAAATTTCAAAATAGAAAAAATCAAGCACCACGTATCAATACCAATAACCGAGGAACTAAGGGTGCTACAGGGAATGCAGGTAATCGGATGAATTCAACTTCTAAAGTGGAAACAAAAAATACCAAACCAACTCAAGCACCCATCAAACCAACACCAACAGAAAACAAAGGTACCGATCAACGACCGAATACTGGTCAAGCAAAGGCGAATCAAACCAATCGTCCTCAAAATCGGAATACAAACCAAGGACGTAATAGCGAAAATATGAATCAAAATAAACCTACAGCAACATCAAAACCAAAAAACAATGCACCTCGCGATACAAAATCAACAGCAAAACCTGCTACGCAAAAGAGCCAAACAACGAATCGCCCAGCACAAACAGCTACGCGCCCAGCGAAACCGGCAGCAAAATTTGACAACACGAGCAATAATGGGCAAGACCGCAATAAACCAGCGAATCGCTCAAATAACCGCAACAAAAATAACAATTTTGGCAACAATCAAAACCGCTCAAAATTTAACAAACGCGGCAAAAAAGGACGCCAAAATGTATCGCAAGAAAGAAAACCAGCTGTACCGGCGCGTAAATTCCGTGAATTACCTGATGTTTTAGAGTATACAGAAGGCATGAACGTGGCTGAGATTGCGAAAAAAATTCACCGCGAGCCTGCAGAAATAATTAAGAAGCTATTTATGTTAGGTGTGATGGTGAACCAAAACCAACCATTAGACAAAGATACAATTGAATTATTGGCAACTGATTATGGTATGGAAGCCCAAGAAAAAGTGCAAGTGGATATTGCTGATATCGACAAATTCTTTGAACCAGAAGAATTAAACGAAGAAAACCTAGTATCACGCCCACCAGTCGTAACGATTATGGGACACGTCGATCACGGGAAAACTACCTTGTTAGATACGTTGCGTCATTCACGAGTAACAAGTGGTGAAGCAGGCGGAATTACCCAACATATCGGTGCCTACCAAATTGATATTAACGGTAAACCAATCACGTTCTTAGACACGCCAGGACATGCGGCCTTCACAAGCATGCGTGCTCGTGGTGCAAGTATTACCGACATCACTATCTTGGTCGTTGCAGCCGACGACGGTGTTATGCCACAGACTGTTGAAGCAATCAACCATGCGAAAGCAGCGAAAGTACCAATTATCGTTGCTGTAAACAAAATTGATAAACCAGGTGCGAATCCACAACATGTGATGCAAGAACTTAGTGAATATGAATTGATTCCTGAATCATGGGGTGGCGACACCATCTTTGTAGAAATTTCAGCCAAATTTGGACAAAACATTGAAGAATTGCTTGAAATGATTCTTTTGGTTGCTGAAGTGGAAGACTTAGAAGCAGATCCAACACAACGAGCAATCGGTACAGTCATCGAAGCTCGTTTAGACAAAGGCAAAGGTCCAGTATCAACCTTATTGGTTCAACAAGGAACGCTACGTGTAGGGGATCCAATTGTTGTCGGGAATACATTTGGTCGCGTCCGTGTCATGACTAATGACCTTGGTCGCCGTGACAAAGAAGCTGGCCCAGCTACACCAGTCGAAATTACTGGTCTTAACGATGTACCACAAGCGGGTGATCGCTTTGTAGTATTTGAAGACGAAAAATCAGCTCGTGCTGCCGGTGAAGAGCGTGCTAAACGGGCATTGCTAGAGCACCGTGCTTCAAGTAGCCGTGTAACGTTAGAAAACTTATTTGATAGTTTAAAAGAAGGCGAACTAAAAGCCGTTAATGTTATTATCAAAGCAGATGTACAAGGTTCAGCTGAAGCATTAGCTGCCTCATTGAAAAAAATTGACGTTGAAGGCGTAAAAGTAAACATCGTCCATTCAGCTGTTGGTGCGATTAACGAAAGTGATGTGACACTTGCAGCCGCAAGTAATGCAATCATTATCGGCTTTAACGTTCGACCTACCGCCCAAGCAAAACAACAAGCCGATGCTGAAGAAGTCGACATTCGTTTACACCGCATCATCTATAAAGCAATCGAAGAAATCGAAACAGCCATGAAAGGGATGCTTGATCCAGAATTTGAAGAAAAAATTACTGGTCAAATGATCGTTCGCGAAACGTATAAAGTATCGAAAGTCGGTACCATTGCTGGTGCTTATGTGACTGAAGGCTTTATCCGCCGTGACAGTGGTGTCCGCGTTATTCGCGATGGCATTGTTATTTATGAAGGACAATTAGCAAGCTTGAAACGCTTCAAAGACGATGTGAAAGAAGTTCGCATGGGATTTGAATGTGGTGCGATGATCGAAAAATTCAATGATTTAAAAATGGATGATGTCATCGAAGGCTTTATCATGGAAGAAATTAAAGTCGACTAGTATAGGAGGATGACTTATGGCCAACTATCGCGATAGAAGAGTGGCGCACGAAATTTTAAGAGAAGTAAATGATATTTTACGGAAAAAAGTAAGAGATCCACGTGTGCAAGAAGTAACGATTACCGATGTTCATGTGACAGGTGATTTGCAACAAGCGACAATTTATTATAGTATCCTTTCAGACTTAGCTTCTGATCGCCAAAAAGCACAAATTGGCTTGGAAAAATCAACAGGCTTAATTCGTAGAGAATTAGGACAAGGATTGTCACTATATAAAACACCAGAGCTGATCTTTGAATTGGATCAATCCGTTCAATATGGAAACAAAATCGATGAACTATTACGTAATCTAAATAAAGAGTAACTGCATAAAAGAGTGTGTGACCGATGTTTGTCACACGCTCTTTTTTTAGTATTTCTTTAGGATTGAACAAATTTTACTTGTAAAGAGAAAGCAATTGCATGGGACCGATTTCTATCATATGCTATAATAGAAAAGTTGAATAAGAAAAAGGAGTGAACGCATGGACGGCATTTTACCATTATGGAAAGAACCTGGCATGACCAGTCATGATTGCGTTTTTAAATTACGAAAACTATTGCAAACCAAAAAAATCGGTCATGGGGGTACGCTTGATCCCGATGTCGCTGGTGTATTGCCAATCTTTATTGGCAAAGGAACAAAAGTCATTGAATTCCTTTCTGACGAAGGAAAGGTTTATGAAGGTGAAGTAACGTTGGGTTACAGTACCACGACGGAAGATTTTTCCGGCGAAGTAGTACAGAAAAAGCCTGTCACTGAGCCGCTGACGAAAGATCAGATTGATCATGCGATGGTTCAATTTATTGGGGAAATCACTCAGATTCCGCCGATGTACTCTGCAGTCAAAGTCGCGGGCAAGCGTCTGTACGAGTACGCGCGTAACAATGAGGAAGTTAAACGCCCCATCCGCAAAGCAACCATTTACTCCTTCACACGCATCTCAGAACCCAAATGGAACGAGGAGCAACAAACTCAATCTTGGAAATTTCAAGTCCATTGCGGTAAGGGAACTTATATCCGTACATTGGCAGTTGATTTGGGTGAATCATTAGGTTATCCGGCCCATATGTCACAGCTGACTAGATTAGCAAGTGGCGGATTTACGAAAGAGCAAGCCATCACACTTGCACAAGTAGCTACTTATAAAGAGGCTGGCACAGTTGACAAGTATTTACTTCCAATTGAATTTGGTGTGAAAAATTTTGAACAAGTCGCCATTTCTGGTGCCTTATGGTCCAAAGTGAAAAATGGTATGCGCCTAAGTGCAGCGGATTTTGCTTTAACTCAGATACCAAACCAACCGATCGCCATTTTCTATCATGAAAAAGTGGTCAGTATTTATGCTACCTATCGTGAAGACAGTGATCAATTAAAACCTTTAAAAGTTATACGAAATGAGTGGGAAGATGAACGTAATTGAAATTAGACATCCTTACCATCAAGATCAGCTACCAGACCAACCAATCGTTTTGGTTTTGGGCTTTTTTGATGGGGTACACAAAGGACATCAAAAAGTAATTGAAACAGGTCGCAAAATTGCCAATCAAAGAGGCCTGAAATTGGCAGTTATGACATTTAATCAGCACCCGTCCATCGTCTTTCAAAAAATCAATCCTGACACTATGAAGTACTTGACTAGCCTGAAGCAAAAAGAAGAAAAAATGGCCGAAAATGGTGTGGATTTCTTGTTTTTTGTTGATTTTACGTCAGCTTTTGCGGGATTAAAGCCGCAAGAATTTGTAGATCAATATATTGTTGGTTGGCATGCGGAAGTTGTCGTAGCGGGATTTGACTATACATACGGTCCAAAAGACATCGCAGATATGCCACACTTAGCAGAATACGCTAAAAATCGTTTTGAGATTGTGACTGTACCGAAAGAGACGTTGGCAGGAGAAAAAGTGAGTTCAACAAATATTCGTGAAGCGTTAAGTAATGGAAAAATGGAAGAAGTGACCGCAATGTTAGGAACAACGTATGAAACAGAAGGAATTGTCGTTCATGGCGATGCTAGAGGCCGCACATTAGGCTATCCGACAGCCAATATTCAGACAAAGGCGAGTGTGCGACTGCCCAAAGAAGGGGTCTATGTGACTGAGATCTTAGTAGGAGACACTTGGTTCCCTTCAATGGGATCGATTGGCACGAATAATACCTTTGAACAAAATCGTCCGGTAACTGTCGAAATAAATATTTTAGATTTCCATCAAGATATTTATGGCGAACATGTTCGCGTTCGCTGGGTACATTATTTAAGAGAACAGGTCGCTTTTCCGTCGATGGAGGCATTGATTGATCAATTACAACAAGATGAAAAAGATACACGGACTTATTTCGGAAATTGAGCAAGGAGGAATCCAGATGAGTGAGCAACCAAATGAGCGAGTGGGTCAGCTACCACGTTACCAGCAAGTAGCCGTTGAAATATCGGAGCGGATTGTGGAAGGCCGATATGTTGAAGGGGAAAAAATTCATGCGCGTTCGACATTGGCTACTCATTTTAATGTTTCTGCTGAGACAGCCCGAAAAGCGATCAGTATATTGGTTGATTTAGGGATAATGGATGTGAAGCATGGCAGTGGTGCCTTTGTTGTGTCCAAGGAGAAGGCGGCGGAATATGTCACACAGTTTAAAGCCAGTCAGTCTATTTTATCCATTCGCCAACAGATGCAAGCGAGCATCGAGAGGCAGCGCACAGAAACCAATCACTTAAATCAATTATTAGACCAACTCGTTGCACGTACTAAAAATGTTCATGATCAATTGCCCTTTGTTCCTTATGAAATAGAATTGACTTCTCAAGCACAAAATTTAGAAATAAGTATTAATGAACTAAATTTTTGGCATCAAACAGGTGCCACGATCGTTGCAATTCAGACGGATAAAGAACTTTTGTTGTCACCTGGGCCATACGCAAAGCTTAGTGTTGGGAATCATTTGTATTTTGTAGGGACAGAGACTGTTTTTGATCGCGTTCAGCGCTTCTTTTATGAGTAACAAGCAAAATATAGTTCAGTTAGAAATCGAAAGACCAGAAAATCCAGAATTTGCTTCTCAAGCTTTTGGATTTTCTGGTCTTTCGTTGTAGCTAATTGAATATAGCGACAGATATTGTCTTAATTGCTTCTTAATTTTTTGACAAAGTGACCACACGATGTTAACATTGAAAGGTCAGTTTGAATAAAACATGAAAATTTTTAGGGAGTGTGAAAGATTTGATCAAAGTTCGTGTAGAACATTTAACTAAAGTTTTCGGGAAGCGTCAGCAACAGGCACTCGAACTTGTTAAAAAAAATGAAGCCAAAACAACAATTTTAGAAAAAACAGGCGCGACAGTTGGAGTGTATGATGCCAACTTTGAAGTGAATGAAGGCGAGATATTTGTAATCATGGGGCTTTCCGGTAGTGGGAAATCAACCTTGGTACGCTTAATTAATCGCTTGATTGAACCGTCATATGGCGATGTATTTATTGATGGAGAAGATATCGCAAAAATGGATAAAGAAGCCTTGCGTGACATTCGTCGCCATAAAATTAATATGGTTTTTCAAAATTTCGGTCTGTTTCCACATCGAACGATTCTTGAAAATACTGAGTATGGATTAGAAGTAAGAGGTGTGCCAAAAGAAGAACGAACGGCGAAAGCTGAACAAGCCCTCGCAAACTCAGGATTACTTTCTTTTAAAGACCAATATCCTGACCAACTTTCCGGTGGAATGCAGCAGCGTGTAGGCTTAGCAAGAGCATTAGCGAATGATCCTGAGATTTTACTAATGGATGAAGCATTCTCAGCTTTAGATCCGCTTATTCGTCGAGAAATGCAAGATGAACTCTTGGAGCTACAATCAAAAGTTCAAAAAACCATTATATTTATTACACATGATTTGAATGAAGCACTACGAATTGGCGATCGAATTGCTTTAATGAAAGATGGTCAAATTATGCAAATTGGTACAGGTGAGGAAATTTTAACCAATCCAGCCAACGAATTTGTACGAGAATTTGTCGAAGATGTCGACCGTTCTAAAGTTCTGACTGCTGCGAACATTATGGTGCCAGCGTTGACCACCAATATTGAAATTGATGGACCAAATGTTGCCTTAAATCGGATGCGTAAAGAAGAAGTCAGCATGCTATTAGCGACGGACAAAAAGCGCCAACTGAAAGGTAGTTTGACCGCTGAGTCGGCACTTGATGCCCGTAAAAATGGTCAAGCACTAAAAGAAGTCATCGATAAAAATGTCAAAAAAGTTCATCCCGATACTTTAGTAACCGACATCTTTAATTTAATTTATGATTCACCGACGCCATTAGCCGTTGTTGATGAACAAGATCGCTTGATGGGCGTCGTGATTCGCGGGAGTGTCATTGAAGCTTTAGCGGACACGGAGACTTCAGTAAATGAAAAAGAGGGAGACGTGACAAATGAGTAACTTTTTACAACAAGCAATACCTGTTGCAAATTGGGTTGAAAGGGCAACAAATTGGGTGACAAATACCTTTTCAGGACTGTTTCAGGTCATTCAAGACAGTGGCTCTAGCGTGATGAATGGCTTTACGGATGTCCTTATGATGATTCATCCACTTGTGCTGATTCTAGTCGTCAGCCTGATTGCGTTTATCATTTCCGGGAAAAAATGGGGCTTAGTGTTGTTTAGTCTGATTGGCCTTTTATATATCTACAATCAAAACTTATGGTCAGACTTGATGAGTACCGTGACTTTAGTTATTGTCTCAAGCGCAGTGTCGATCATTATCGGAGTACCGCTTGGTATTTGGATGGCGAAAAGCGATCGTGCTGAAAAAATCATTCAGCCAATCCTTGATTTTATGCAAACGATGCCCGGCTTTGTGTACTTGATTCCAGCCGTAGCCTTCTTTGGCATTGGTATGGTGCCTGGGGTCTTTGCTTCAGTTATTTTTGCATTGCCACCTACTGTTCGTTTTACGAATTTAGGGATTCGTCAAATTCCGAAAGAATTGGTCGAAGCGTCAGATTCATTTGGTAGTACAGGCAAGCAACGGTTGTTTAAGCTTGAGTTACCGCTTGCCAAAAGCACAATTTTAGCTGGGATTAATCAAACGACAATGTTAGCATTATCCATGGTCGTCATTGCTTCAATGATTGGTGCACCTGGGCTAGGTAGAGGTGTCTTATCAGCATTGCAACATGCCCAAGTAGGCAATGGTTTCGTTAATGGGCTAGCTTTAGTTATCTTGGCTATCGTGATAGACCGCTTCACCCAATTAATTAATAAGCCCTCACACAAAAAGGAACAAGGACAGATCAGCAAAAAAACCAAACGTGTCGTAGCATTGGTATCAGTCGTAGCCATTTTAGGTTCCATTTTTGTTAATGTTTGGCAAACGAAAACCACTCAATCAGCCAGTGATGCATCAAAGGGAACCATTCATCTAGCTTATGTTGAATGGGACACTGAAGTTGCCTCAACGAACGTCATGGCTGAAATATTGAGAGAGCAAGGCTACACAGTAGATATCACACCGTTAGACAATGCGATTATGTGGGAGTCTGTCGCTAAAGGACAATCTGATGCGATGCTAGCTGCTTGGTTACCTAACACGCATAAAGCGCAATATGATAAGTACAAAGACCAGGTCACTGATTTAGGTGCAAACCTAGAAGGTGCAAAACTGGGACTAGTCGTTCCTAGTTATATGGATGTGGATTCAATCGAAGATCTAACCGATCAAGCGAATCAAACGATTGTAGGGATTGAGCCTGGTGCGGGTGTTGTTGCTGCAGCAGAAACGACGCAACAAACCTATGCTAATCTTGCAAATTGGACCGTCTCGACTTCTTCTTCAGGTGCGATGATGGTCGCCTTAGAACAAGCGTATAAAAACCAACAACCAATTGTCATTACTGGTTGGTCACCACATTGGATGTTTGCTAAGTATGATTTGAAGTATTTAGAAGATCCACAAGGCACAATGGGTGGCGAAGAAAGTATCCATACAATGACGAGAAAAGGGTTCGCTGATGATTTTCCCGAAGCAAACCAAATTTTGGATAACTTTGAATGGACGACAGATGACATTGAATCTGTGATGTTGGCCATAAACGATGGTCAAACGCCAGAACAAGCTGCGAAAGACTGGATCGAGGCGAACCAAGAGAAAGTCGACGAATGGACGAAATAAGATGATAAAAGCTGAGTCAATATGGTTCAGTTAAAAGCCAGAAAGACCGGAAATTCATAAGTTGCTCAAACTTTTGAATTTGCTGGTCTTTTTGTTTTGCGTTCCATGTATGAAATGGCAATACACAAAAAATGAGGAAGGCGAGCGGGATGTTTGAGAGGATTGGTCGATGCTAACAGGTATTGTTAAAGCAAATTTTTAATCATATATTTTTTCATATTTAATAAATATCTATATAATAAAACAATAAGGTTGGAAAGGAAATCAAACCAATGTCACTTTTAATTGTATTATTTGCTGCATTAATGATTCCACTTGCGATGGCGCGCTTTAAGATTACAGCTGTGCCAACAGCAATTGCGGAAATTATTGTGGGAATTATTATCGGAAGAACGGGGTTTCAATTCGTTGAAACGACGAATAATTTATCATTTCTCTCTAGCTTAGGGGTGATTATTTTAATTTTTTTATCCGGTATGGAAATTGATTTTAGCTTATTTAAAAGTAAATCATCTGAAGAAAAGGGAACGCAGCCGTTGCCGATGGCGATACTTTCGTTTGTTGCGATACTCGGGACATCCGTGCTATTGGCATTTGTCGTGAAATTTCTTGGTATTTTTGATAATCTTATGCTTTCGACAATTTTGTTTTCAACGATTGCCTTAGGTGTCGTGATTGCGGCCCTAAAGGAAAAAGAGTTATTAAGCAAACCTTATGGACAAACGCTATTGCTAATTGCCGTTTTAGGTGAAATCATTCCTTTGCTTGCCTTATCGGCATATGCTGCATTGAATGGCGGACAGTCGGAGCAAATCTGGCTGATACTAGTGATTTTCTTGGTAGCCATCCTGTTACTGTGGCGTTTTCGTGGGATTTATGATTTTTTTGCAAAGGTTGATAAATCGACGACGCAACTCGATATCCGCTTGGCATTTTTTATCGTCTTTACTTTGGTTACTGTGGCTGAAACAGTCGGTGCAGAAAATATTTTAGGGGCATTTTTGGCCGGGATTGTGATGAAGCTCTTGCAACCAAGTGAAAGTACGCAAGAGAAGTTAACCTCAGTCGGCTATGGCTTTTTTATTCCAGTATTCTTTATTATGACCGGGGCCAAGTTGGAGCTAAGAAGTCTGCTTATCCAACCAGAAGCATGGTTAATGATTTTATTATTATTTGTTTGTTTTATGGTAGCCAAAGCAGGACTATTTTTTACTATGCAAAAGTCCTTCAATCGCACCAATGCACTGGCCGGCGCATGTATTTCTGCGACAACTATTACGTTGGTGTTACCAACGCTAGAGGTAGCAGCACATTTGGATCAAATTACGGAAGTCCAAGTAGGCGAATTTACGTTAGCGGCCGTCCTTTGTTGTATTCTTGCACCTATTTTCTTTAATAAATTTTACCAATCTACCGAAGAAGAAGAACAATTAACCAAAGTGACTTTTTTTGGCACCAATGTGCTAACAATCCCTGTTGCTCAACAACTTGCAAAAGGCTGGTATGATATTCAAATGGTGACGGACGATCGCGAGCATTATGAAACGTTTCGCAGTGCGATGGATCATGTCTTATTTTTGGAAAATCGCGAAGAACAGACATTGTTTGACAAACAAATCTTCGATGCTGATGTATTGGTACTTGGGTATCGTGACGATGCCATTAATTATGAAATGGCTCAGCTTGCAGCGAAATATGAAGTCCCACGAGTGATTGTCCGCTTAGAGTCACATGACTTAACTGATACGAAGTACGAGCAGCTTCAAGCCAAGGGGGCGGAGTTGTTTAATACTTTCGATGTAAATATTAGTTTACTAAGGGAAATGATCGACTCACCATCCACACTGAAAATGCTGACGGATACGGAGTCAGGGCTCTACGAAGTATCGGTAAACAATCGTCGATACACAGGGATTCCTATCAAATCATTGCCATTTATTGAAGCAATTACAATCAGTCGTATTTACCGCAACAATGAATTCATTGCCCCCCGTGGAAATACGGTTATCGAACTGGGTGATCATCTGATTTTTACAGGTAACAAAGAAACAGTCAAAGAATTACGGCATGTATTGAGCTTGACGAACTAAAAAATCTCAATCATTCGATTATCTGCGTGATTAATGGTACACTAGGTTCCAATAAAGAAAGTAGCAAAATTTGAGAAAGTCAAATGGCTTTCTCTTTTTCTGTGCAAATAAGACCAAAGGAATGGCATAATGAACACCAACAAACAAAAATCAATGTATATCCATATCCCATTTTGTGAACACATTTGTTACTATTGTGATTTCAACAAAGTATTTCTTGAAGGGCAGCCAGTAGATGAATATGTTGATCGTTTACTTGACGAAATTGAATGGGGAACAAAAAATAAAACTACCTCTTTTCCGACAATCTATATTGGCGGAGGTACACCAACATCTTTAACGGTCACCCAACTTGATAAGCTGTTAGCAGGAATTACCGAGCGAGTATCGCTAGCTGACACCAAAGAATTTACGATTGAAGCCAACCCAGGCGATTTGACGGAGGAAAAGCTAGCAGTCATCCAAAATTATGGCGTAAATCGCGTATCGATGGGCGTACAATCTTTTGATGATCGATTATTAAAAAAAATCGGTCGCAAACATTCGGCGCAAGATGTGACAGAAACCTTGCATTTACTGGAAGCGAAGGGTTTTTCGAATGTGAGTATTGATTTGATTTATGCCCTACCTGGACAGACACTGGATAATTTCCGCCAAACACTAACGCAAGCACTGGCCTTTGATTTGCCTCATTATTCGCTTTATTCCTTGATTTTGGAAAATAAAACAATGTTTATGAATTGGGTGAGAAAAGGTAATATGGTCCTACCTTCACAGGAAGTCGAGTTGCAAATGTTTGAAGAGACAATTGACGCAATGACCACAGCGGGCAAATTTCAATATGAAATCAGTAATTTTGCTACACCGGGATATGAGTCTCAGCACAATCTAATGTATTGGGACAATGAGGAGTATTACGGTTTTGGTGCGGGGGCAAGTGGCTATGTTGATCAAAAAAGATATCGAAATTTTGGGCCAATCCAGCATTATTTGAAGCCTTTACGCGAAGAAACATTACCAATCTATCAGAGTGAGTCCGTATCAAGAAAAGAACAAATAGAAGAAGAATTATTTTTAGGTTTAAGGAAGTTGGCTGGCGTATCAAAGCAGGCATTTGAAAAAAAATTTGGCCAATCATTTGATGGAATCTATGGAGATGTCGTGAACAGTCTTGTAGCAAAAGGCTGGTTACTAGCAGATGATCAACGCGTCGCTCTAACAAAGCAAGGAATGTATGTCGGAAATGATGTCTTTGAGAAATTTTTGTTAGACAAGGAGATAAATTGATGCAGCGAACAGTATAAAATAGAATAAAAAAATCGATTAGCACTCTTTTGTTAAGAGTGCTAATTTTTTAAGGGCAATCTCTTGACATTCTATAGAGATGTGGTATATTTATAATCGTATTAGCACTTAGATATATCGAGTGCTAACAAGGGGTGATGACATGATAACGAAAAGACAACAAGATATTTTGCGTCTTATCATCCAGAGCTATACCGAAAATGAAATTCCGGTTGGTTCAAAAAAGTTGATGGAATCGGGAATTGAAGCGAGTTCTGCAACAATTCGAAATGAGATGAAGGCTCTAGAAGAACTTGGCTTACTAACTAAGACACATTCTTCTTCGGGACGTGTCCCCTCGATTGAAGGGTATCGTTATTACATCAATCATCTATTGGAACCGATGACTTCTTCAAAAGGGGATATTGAGCAGATTAGACGTGGATTGGATCGTGAGTTCCACGAAATAAATGATGTGATTCAATATGCGGCTACTGTTTTGTCAAAACTGACCAACTACACTGCTTTATCGGTAGGGCCAAACTTAACAGATCGAATGTTGACGGGATTTCGAATTGTCCCATTGAACAATCGTCAAATTGTCGCGATTATTGTGACAGACAAAGGCAATGTTGAAAGTCAAGTCTACACAATACCAACAACATTTCAGTCAACGGATGTTGAGAAAATTGTCCAAATTATCAATGACCGCATGGTTAATGAATCATTATGGACTGTCTATCAGCGCTTACGGACTGAAATACCAATGACCATGAGTCGTTATTTTCAAACGACAGATGGCATTTTAGACTTTTTCGAGCATGTATTAGGCAAGGCGTTTGAAGAACGAGTATATGTCGGTGGACGGATGAATCTTTTGGATTATGAAACAACCCATGATTCACAAGCCATCAAATCCATGTACTCATTCATGAAGAACTCTGAACAATTAACCAAGCTGTTCTCATCCAGAGAAGGAGATATTCAAATTCGAGTCGGTGATGAGATAGGGGTTAAGATGCTTCATAATATGAGTTTGATTCAAGCCAACTACTCGATAAAAGATCATGGCTTAGGTACGATTGCATTACTTGGTCCGACAAGTATGCCGTATTCAAAAATGTATGGATTATTGGATACATTCAGTAAAGAACTTTCTCAGAAACTAATTGGGTATTACCAAGAATTAGAATGATTCAATAATATTGGAAAGGAAGTTTGTATAGTGACAGAAGAAAACAAACATGAAGCACAAGAGCAAGAGTTACCCGAAACTAACGATGAGCAACAAGATGAGCAACAAGTGGATGTTACAGAAGAATCAATTGCTGAAGAAGTCGATCCCATCTTAGCTGAAGTGGAAGACTTGAAGAAACAAGTCGACCAAATGGAAGACAAATTTCTAAGAGCTTCAGCTGAAATTGCCAACATTACTTCTCGTAATCGCAATGAACGTGAATTATTGCAAAAATATCGTTCACAAGACTTAGCAAAAAAAATCTTACCAGCATTAGATAATCTGGAACGAGCGATGGCAATCGAGGCCAAAGATGAGCACAGCCAAAACCTTAAAAAAGGTGTTGAAATGGTACTCGAAAGCTTGCGTCACGCCTTGAAAGAAGAAGGAATTGAAGAAATTCCAGCAAAAGGTGAAGCATTTGATCCAACTCTTCACCAAGCAGTCCAAACGATGCCAGCGCAAGAAGGCCAAGAGGCTGATACAATTGTTGAAGAACTTCAAAAAGGTTACAAATTATATGATCGCGTCTTACGACCAAGTATGGTCATTGTTGCACAATAATAAAGAGATAAAAGAATAGGAGAGAATCTATTATGACTAAAATTATTGGTATTGACTTAGGTACAACGAACTCTGCTGTTGCCGTATTAGAAGGCGGAGAAGCAAAAATTATTACAAACCCAGAAGGAAATAGAACAACGCCATCTGTTGTGTCATTTAAAAATGGTGAAATTCAAGTAGGTGAAGTAGCAAAACGTCAAGCAGTGACAAACCCTCACACAATTTCATCAATCAAACGCCACATGGGCGAAGCTGGTTACAAAGTTGAAGTTGAAGGCAAAACTTATACACCACAAGAAGTTTCAGCAATGATTCTACAATACATCAAAGGTTTTGCTGAAGATTATCTAGGGGAAAAAGTTGAGAAAGCAGTAATTACTGTTCCTGCATACTTTAACGATGCACAACGTCAAGCAACCAAAGATGCTGGTAAAATTGCTGGCTTAGAAGTTGAACGTATCGTAAATGAACCAACTGCTGCAGCATTAGCTTATGGTTTAGATAAAACGGATCGCGACGAAAAAATCCTAGTATTTGACTTAGGTGGTGGTACCTTTGACGTTTCTGTTCTTGAATTAGGTGATGGCGTCTTTGATGTATTATCGACAGCGGGTGATAACCATCTAGGTGGGGATGACTTTGATAACAAAATCATTGACCACATGGTTGCTGAATTCAAAAAAGAAAACGGCATTGACTTAAGCTCAGATAAAATGGCTGTACAACGTTTGAAAGATGCTGCTGAAAAAGCGAAAAAAGATTTATCAGGTGTATCAAGCACGCAAATCAGCTTACCATTTATTACAGCTGGCGCAGCAGGACCTCTTCACTTAGAAATGACGTTAACTCGTGCGAAATTTGATGAATTAACAGCCGACTTAGTAGAACGTACCAAAGTTCCAGTCCGTCAAGCATTAAAAGATGCTGGTCTTTCACAATCAGAAATCGACGAAGTAATTCTAGTTGGTGGATCAACACGTATTCCAGCTGTTGTTGAAGCAGTACGTAAAGAAACTGGTAAAGAACCAAACAAATCTGTAAACCCAGATGAAGTAGTTGCAATGGGTGCTGCTATCCAAGGTGGAGTTATTACTGGTGACGTAAAAGATGTCGTTTTATTAGATGTTACACCTCTTTCTCTAGGGATTGAAACAATGGGTGGCGTGTTCACAAAATTAATTGACCGTAACACAACCATTCCAACAAGTAAATCACAAGTCTTCTCCACAGCTGCTGATAATCAACCTGCTGTAGATATTCATGTATTACAAGGTGAACGTCCAATGGCAGCGGATAACAAAACATTAGGTCGTTTCCAATTAACAGATATACCAGCTGCACCAAGAGGTATTCCACAAATTGAAGTAACGTTCGATATTGACAAAAATGGTATCGTAAATGTATCAGCCAAAGATTTAGGTACGCAAAAAGAACAAAAAATCACTATTAAATCTTCTTCAGGTTTAACAGATGAAGAAATTGATCGTATGGTGAAAGATGCGGAAGCAAATGCTGAAGCTGATAAAGCAAGAAAAGAAGAAGTTGATTTACGTAACGAAATTGATTCTTTATTGTTCACTGTTGATAAAACAACGAAAGAATTAGAAGGCAAAGTTGATGCAGAAGAATTGAAGAAAGCAGAAACTGCGCGCGATGAATTAAAAGCTGCTGTTGAAGCAAACAACATTGAAGATATGAAAGCAAAACGCGATGCTTTAAACGAAATCGTACAAAACTTAACAGTAAAATTGTATGAACAAGCTGCTCAACAACAAGCACAAGAAAATCCAGAAGCAGCTCAAGGCGGCGCGGATGACGTGGTTGATGCGGATTTTGAAGAAGTAGATAACGATAAATAATATTGTTATTGAGAGAGCCAAAGTCATTCACTTTGGCTCTTTCTTTGAATTAATTTGCATGCCATTGTTTAGAAAAATATGGTAAACTATTACAGTATGAAATAGAAAGATGGAGGGAAGCCAATGGCAACAAAACGTGATTATTATGAAGTCCTTGGAGTGCAAAAAGGGGCTTCGGACGATGAAATCAAAAAAGCGTATCGCAAGCTTTCCAAACAATATCATCCAGATATCAATAAAGAAGCCGATGCAGAAGATAAGTTTAAAGAAATATCTGAAGCTTATGAGATTTTAAGTGATCCGCAAAAACGAGCAGCCTATGATCAATACGGCCATGCTGGAACGAATCCAAACTATGGTGGCGCTGGCGGTTTTGGTGGGTTTGGCAATGGTGGCTTCTCGGGTGCAGGTTTTGGTGGCTTTGAAGACATTTTCGAATCCTTCTTTGGTGGGGGTGGCGGCCGTAATGCAAATCCGAATGCACCAAGACAAGGTGCAGATTTACAGTATATGGTTGATTTGACCTTTGAGGAAGCTGTTTTTGGTGTCGAAAAAGAACTAAAATACAAGCGTGAAGAAACATGTCACACGTGTCACGGAAATGGTGCCAAACCAGGAACGCAACCGGAAACATGTAAAAAGTGTCAAGGATCAGGAACGATTAATGTTGAACGTCAAACACCACTAGGACGCGTGATGAGCCGTCAAACGTGTGATGTGTGTCATGGTACAGGAAAAGTGATCGCCCATCCATGTGAAACGTGTCATGGTACTGGTAGAGAAAAACAAACGCATAAGGTGAAAGTCAATGTACCGGCTGGTGTCGAAGATGATCAACAAATGCGTCTAGCAAACCAAGGTGAGGCGGGTACGAATGGCGGCCCTTATGGTGATTTGTATGTGGTCTTTAGAGTCGCAGCTTCCGATATATTTGATCGCGATGGGTCAGAAATCTACTATGAATTGCCATTAAACTTTGTACAGGCGGCCTTAGGTGATGAAGTCTTAGTACCGACTGTCCATGGTGAAGTTAAGTTGAAAATACCTGCTGGCACACAAACCGGTGCGAAATTCCGCTTGCGTGGCAAAGGTGCACCAAGATTAAGAGGCAATGGCACAGGTGACCAACAAGTAACTGTTAAAATTTTGACACCAAAGAACTTGAACGAGGAGCAAAAAGAGGCGTTGCGATCATTTGCTAAAGTCTCAGGACTAAGTACATCAGAGCAACAACCTGAAGGCTTCTTTGACAAAGTGAAAGATGCCTTTGGAGGCAAAAAGAAATAAGTAAAAAACTAATCCTTGTAGCTAGTTGTGCTGTACAGCAGCTAACTGGGATTGGTTTTTTTATTTTAAATCAAAGGGATGAGTTAATTGAAAAAAGGATTAATGATAGTTAATTTAGGAACTCCTGATGAAGCGAATCCTCAAAAAGTAAAAGAATTTCTAGCGTCATTTTTAAGCGATCAGCGTGCTATTAAAATGCCACGATTACTATGGCAAGCTATTCTTCATGGCATGATCATGCAAGTTAGACCCAAAAAATCTGCAGCATTATATCAAAAAATATGGACCGAAAATGGGTCTCCTTTCCTCTTCTCGAATACACCAAGGCACAGGCAGCCACAATTCAAGAAGCATTATCAGATCTACAAGTAGAATATGCGATGTCGTATAGTTCACCTTTCATTGAGGATGTCTTGGATCGCTTCATTAGAAAACGGTACGGAATCACTGACAATTGTCCCTTTATATCCGCAATATTCTGTCACAACAGTTGGTTCAATATTTGATACAGTTTCGAAATACTTTGTAAAAAGTGATAAAATAATCAACCTAACTTTTTTTGGCAATTTTTACAACCATCCGTTATATATTGACTATTATGTAAGCAAGATTAAGAACACAATCCAAGAGGAACCCGTTGATGCGATTCTTTTTTCCTATCATGGTATTCCAGAACGTTATGAAAAAGATGGCGATACCTATCAAATTGAGTGTCGGAAAACGACCGACCTGCTAGTTGAAAAGCTTCCTAATATTCCTACTCATGTGTCTTTTTAACCGAAATTTGGACCAGGAAAATGGCTTCAACCCGCGACTTCTGACCGTTTGAAGGGAAGGCATAAAAAAGTATTAGTCGTCGCTCCTGGATGTGTCGTTGATTGCTTAGAGGCCATTGAAGAACTGGGAGAAGAAAATAGAGAATACTTTATCGAGGCATGTGGAGAGGCGTATCGTTATTTCGCACCATTTAATGCGGATAAAGAATTAGCAGAAATCGTTGTCGACTTTTATCGAAAACCGACCAAATAAGCAAACTATATGCTCAGTAATTCTATTTGAATTGCTGAGTTTTTACGTTAGGTAACAAAGAATATATAATAATAATTGTAACCGATATTTTTAACAATCTTTTTTCAGAAAGGGGGGCTTAGATGAATCGCGCAGAGAAATTTTTATGGATCGTCGTCGATTTGTTATTTCTTATAGTTTTTGGCACACTTCTTCTTATTTATTTTCCAGTCTCGAATTGGAACTGGGATGTAAGAAATTTGCAGCTATTTATACTTGGAAATAATTATTTTGGAACCTTTATTTTTGGGCTCACATTCTTTTTATTCATTGCATTCTTGGTAATTCTTCTTTTAGTGATTTTTTATCCGAAGAGTACGAATTATTTAGAAGTAAAAACAGAGAATGGCGACTTGACGATTACCAAGCGAGCAATCGAAGGATTTGTAGCATCAAGTATCAATAAGGCAGATTTTGTAAAATCGCCGAAAGTTAACGCCCATTTGTACAAGAAGACGGTAAAAATCCGTGTGAGTGGTGACATTAAGCGGACATCAGATCTTATTGGTAAACAAGAGGCATGGGCTCGTTCATTAGAAATGCAGTTGAAAAATTTACTGGGAGTGCAGCAATCTATCGCAGTACATGTAAAACTGAAGAATACAGCTGAACGTCAGGCTAATGATGCAAGCGACCGGGAAACAGCAAGAGTGATATAGGAGGGATACGATGAAACAGTTTTTTTATGATAATTCATATCCGCTCACTGTCGCTGGGTGTGGATTTGTATTAGCAGCATTATTTTTAACATTAGGTTTTTTTAGAACTATTTTTTTACTGCTCTTGACCGTGGGAGGATTTTTCCTAGGTCAATATTTAGAAAGAAATGGTTTGTTCCAAGAATTTATGAACAATAAGAACAAATAACAGGAGGAATGAAGAATGGAAAACAAAACATTACCACATGAAACAAAGAAAGTAGAACAAAACGTAAACGGTGAATTAACTTATGAGGATAAAGTGATTCAAAAAATTATTGGGATTGCATTAAAAGATATTCCAGGTTTATTGACAGTCGATGGCGGATTTTTCTCTAATATCGCAGAAAAATTAGTAAACACTGATAATGTTACTTCAGGAATCAGCACAGAAGTTGGTAAGAAACAAGTTGCTGTTGATTTAAACGTTGTCGTTGAATACGGTAGAGATGTCCGTGACATTTACGACCAAATTAAACGTGTAATCAAAACTGAAGTCGATAAAATGACTCACCTAGATGTGATTGAAATTAACGTGAATGTTGTTGATATCAAAACAAAAGAAGAGTATGAAAAAGACAGCGAAACAGTTCAAGATAAAGTAAGTGACGCTGCTGGAACTGCTGGAAGTTACATCTCTACACAAGCAGGCAAAGCAAAAAAATCAATTGACCGTGGAACAGAAAATGTAAAAGAAAACTTAGAACCACGCGTCGAATAATTCAAATAAAAGGGAGTGTGACTTCGTCACACTCCCTTTTTAATATGGGTAAAACTGGCTCTAACAGCCTTCAAAAGTTCTCAACTATTTGCGAATCAATTTGGAACTCTTGAAGACTGGGAGAGCTAAACCATGTTCTATATCTTTTAAATATTTAAAACTTTATTCAAGAAATCTTTGGTTCGATCATTTTGAGGATTCTCAAAGATTTGTTGGGGCGTCCCATCTTCTAGGAAATTACCACCGTCAATAAACATCACTCGATTAGCGACTTCTTTCGCAAATCCCATTTCGTGAGTAACAATAACCATTGTCATTCCTTGTTTTGCTAATTTTTTCATGACGTTTAACACATCGCCGACCATTTCTGGATCAAGTGCAGAGGTTGGTTCATCGAATAACATAATATCAGGATTCATTGCCAATGCACGTGCAATGGCGACCCGTTGTTTTTGACCACCTGATAGGTTGTCAGGATACATATCTTTTTTCTCGGCTAAACCAACTGTTTCCAGTAGTTGAATGGCTCGTTTTTCAGCGTCAGCTTTTGATAGCTTGCCAAGATCAGTTGGTGCAAGTGTAATATTTTCCAATACGGATAAGTGAGGGAACAAGTTAAAGTGTTGGAAAACCATACCGATATGTTGGCGAACCAAATTAATATCGGTATTTTTATCTGTTAAGTCAGCGCCATCGACGATGATGGCACCGCTTGTCGGATCTTCCAGACGATTTAAACAGCGTAGGAAAGTTGATTTTCCTGATCCCGATGGACCAATAATACAAACAACATCGCCTTCATTGATCGACGCTGTAATATCATTCAGTACGGTATTGTCACCGTATTTCTTTACTAAATTTTCAACGAGTATTTTTTCAGCCATTTTATTTCACCTTCTTTTCTAATACTTTAGCAATTCGGGTCAATACTGTAATGATGATTAAATACATCACTGCAATAATAAAGTACACGTACGTACTTTGAAGTGTACTTGCAACGATAATCTTCCCAGTTTGTAATAACTCGACCACTCCGATAACGGAAATGATGGTTGTGTCTTTTAATGAAATAACAAATTGGTTAACAAATGAAGGAATCATAATTTTGATTGCTTGAGGCAAGATGATTTTTTGCATCGTACGACCATATGACAAACCTAAACTACGAGATGCTTCCATTTGTCCGACTGGAACAGCATTAATACCACCACGAACGATTTCGGCAATATAGGCACTTGCATTTAACGTCAACGTAATAATCCCAGCTGCAAAGTCAGGGATGGTGATACCTGTTGCTCCTGATAATCCAAAGAAGATAAAGAAGGCCAGTACCATCATCGGTATACCGCGGATAATATCAACATAGATTGAAGCGACGATGCGAACGGCTTTGATTGGTGCGACACTCATTAGACCAAAGATAACACCAACCACTAAAGCCAATGCAAATGATACCAATGCAAGAACCATTGTTTTACCAAGACCTGCTAACAATTGTTGGTAATTGTTTTGAAGAATACCCCAGAGTGTTGAATTATCAGCTTTCTCTGTTTTTTCTGCAGCAGTCTCGCTACCATTGGAGATATATTTGTTTACGATTTGATCGTACTCACCGGTCCGTTTCATTTCTGCCAACGCTTCATTGAACATATCAATCAGCTCTGATTTTTGGCCTTTTTTCACTGCGAAGCCATATTCACCACCAGATTCTTTGGCAATAGGTGTAGCGAGTTCTTGACCTTGAGAAATTGCATAACCAATTACTGGATAGTCATCCATGATGGCATCGACTGCACCGACTTTGACTGCCTCATACAACTGATCGGCAGCATCATAATTTTTTACTTTAAAGCCATATTTGTCTTTATTTGCTGCTAGAAAATCAGCACTTTCAGTACCAACTTTTGCACCAACTGTTTTTCCTTTTAAATCTTCATAGGATTTGATGGAAGTATTGTCTTTTTTAACAGCGATTTGGATGCCACTTTGGAAGTAAGCATTTGAAAAGTCAAATGAGTTTTTACGCTCATCCGTTATCGTCATCCCAGCAATCATACCATCTGCTTGATTGCCCTCAACAGCTTGAACGGCTGCAGAGAATCCAATGAACTTAAATTCAATGTTAAACCCTTGTAGTTCAGCAGCACGCTTCAATAAGTCAACGTCAATTCCTACATATTCATTTGATGAATTTTGAAATTCAAACGGTGCGAAAGCAGAATCACTGGCAATCACGTATGTGTCTTTTTTAGGAGTGATTTTTTTCATTTCACTTGAACTATCTGAAGTGCTTGTTGTAGATGAAATATAGTTGGCGACAATTTTGTCATATTCGCCAGATGCTTTTAACTTCTTTAAGCCGGCATTGAATTTTTCTAATAATTCAGTGTTTTGGCCTTTTTTGACTGCGAAGCCATACGAGTTTCCTTTTTCTGCATCACCGACTAATTTCAAATCTTGCCCTTTAGTAATGGCATACCCCAAAACAGGATAGTCATCAAAAATAGCTTGGACAGTACCATTGTCAATCGCACCGTATAAACCAGTTGCATCGTCATAAGTTTTCACGGTATAGCCGTATTTGTCTTTGTTTTCATCTAGGAACGTTGCACTTTCAGTACCGACTTTCGCTCCGACTGTTTTGCCCTTTAAGTCTTCATAAGATGAAATACTCGTATCGTCACCTTTGACAGCCATTTGAATGCCACTGTCAAAATAAGGATCTGAAAAATCAAATGATTTTTTACGTTCATCCGTAATACTCATGCCGGCAATCATACCGTCCAATTGCCCTGATTGTACACCTTGTATCGAGCTATCGAATCCTAATGCTCGGATATTGACGTCGAACCCTTGATCTTTTGCAATAGCCTTTAAGAGATCGATATCAATTCCGACGTACTCTTTGTCATCGTTTTGAAACTCGAATGGTGCAAACGTGACATCCGTCCCGATTTGATACGTTTTTTCATCAGCTAATACTGATTTTACAGACGTTAGAAAAAACGTCATCATGATAGAAAAAAGCGTTAAAAAAAACAACCTTTTTTTCATTAAATAATTCCCCCTTATTTCCTTAAAAATATTTCGTTTAGCCAAATATTTTTAATCATTGGCTAAGTATATCAAGAAATGCGTAATTTTCAAAATGACTGCTTACATCTCATGTTAGATGATTTAACAAAATAGGAAAGATTGAACCAAACTATTTCTTTCTCAAATTCAATTCAGACAAATGGCGAAAATATGTTCGCTATGGTAAACTAAGGTCAGACAGTTTTTTGAAGGAGTGTTGTTGATGATCAATCGCGTGATGTCCAATCAATTTCAATTAGTATCGGAGTATCAACCAGCTGGCGATCAACCAGAGGCGATTCGACAGTTAGTTCAGCATATTAACGATGGAAAAAAAGAACAAATTTTGTTAGGAGCAACAGGTACAGGAAAAACATATACCATTTCCAATGTCATCCAGCAAGTAAATAAACCAACATTAATTTTGGCTCACAATAAAACATTAGCGGGTCAATTATATGGTGAGTTCAAAGAATTTTTTCCCAATAATGCGGTAGAGTATTTTGTAAGTTACTACGATTACTATCAGCCGGAAGCGTACGTTCCTTCGAGTGATACATACATTGAAAAGGATGCTAGTATCAATGATGAAATAGACAAATTACGACATTCAGCGACAAGTTCACTTCTTGAAAGAAATGATGTTGTTGTTGTTGCGTCTGTTTCTTGTATTTTTGGCTTGGGGTCTCCTTTTGAATATCAAAAGCAAGTGGTCTCCATTCGAGAAGGAATGGAGATATCACGTGACGAGGTATTGCGTCGTCTGATTGATATTCAGTTCGAGCGCAATGATATTGACTTTCAACGCGGGAGATTTCGGGTGCGTGGCGATGTAGTCGAAGTATTCCCAGCTTCTAGAGATGAGCGTGCCTTACGGATTGAATTTTTTGGTGATGAGGTAGATCGCATACGTGAAGTAGATGCACTGACTGGTGAAGTGTATGCCGACACAGAGCATGTCTCCATTTTCCCTGCGACGCACTTTTTGACTGATGGCGATCATATGGAAGTGGCAATAGCAGCCATCCAAGAAGAGTTGGCTTTGCGCTTAGCAGTATTAAGAGAAAATAACCAGCTACTAGAGGCTCAACGATTGGAACAACGAACCAATTATGATATTGAAATGATGCGAGAGATGGGCTACACGTCAGGTATCGAAAATTACTCTCGTCATATGGATGGCCGGAAAGAAGGCGAGCCACCTTATACATTGCTCGACTTTTTCCCAGATGATTTTCTCATTGTCGTGGATGAATCCCATGTCACGATGCCACAAATTCGCGGAATGTATAATGGTGATCGTGCACGGAAGCAGATGTTGATTGATTACGGCTTCCGCTTGCCTTCAGCTCTAGATAACCGCCCTTTGCGGATTGAAGAATTTGAAAAGCATGTGCATCAAATTATTTACGTATCCGCTACACCAGGACCATATGAATACGAGCATACTGATTTGGTCGTGCAACAAATTATTCGGCCGACCGGTTTGTTAGATCCGTTGATTGAAGTCAGACCGATTATGGGGCAAATAGATGACTTAGTCGGTGAAATCAATGAGCGTGTCGATCGTGACGAGCGGGTGTTTATTACCACATTAACGAAGAAAATGTCCGAAGATTTGACCGATTATTTGTATGAACTAGGAATAAAAGTTAAGTACCTGCATAGCGATATCAAAACACTTGAGCGGACGGAAATCATTCGAGACTTGCGCTTAGGAAAATTTGACGTCCTAATCGGTATTAACTTATTAAGAGAAGGATTGGATGTACCAGAAGTGTCGTTGGTTGCGATTTTAGATGCCGACAAAGAAGGCTTTTTACGTAGCGAACGATCGTTGATTCAAACAATTGGTCGTGCAGCTCGTAATTCTTCTGGGAAAGTCATTATGTATGCAGATAAAATGACGGACTCGATGACCCGAGCAATTGAAGAAACCGCTCGGAGAAGAGGCCTACAGGAAGCCTACAATGAAGAACACGGTATCGTTCCAGTCACAATCAAAAAAGAAATTCGTGATCTCATCAGAGTATCAAAAGTAGCCGAAGACACACCAGAACCGCTACTAGCCAAGCTGAGTGATTTATCGAAAAAAGACAAGCGAGAATTAATTGTAAAATTAGAAGCAGAAATGCGCGAAGAAGCGAAGGCCTTGCACTTTGAGGCAGCTGCAACGTTACGAGATACGATATTAGAATTAAAAGCGGAATTGGGTTAGGAGGATTTTAGTTGGCTAATGATAAAATAGTGATACATGGTGCAAGGGCACATAATCTAAAAAATATTGACGTGACGATTCCCCGCGATAAATTAGTTGTTGTTACGGGACTTTCAGGCTCAGGGAAAAGTTCGTTAGCGTTTGACACGCTGTATGCAGAAGGTCAGCGGAGGTATGTTGAGAGCCTATCTGCCTATGCGAGACAATTTTTAGGACAGATGGATAAGCCTGATGTGGACAGTATTGATGGCTTGAGTCCTGCCATTTCAATCGATCAAAAAACCACCAGTAAAAATCCTCGTTCAACAGTCGGAACAGTAACGGAAATCAACGATTATTTGCGGTTGTTATATGCCAGAGTGGGACACCCTATTTGTCCAAATGACCATGTAGAAATCACGAGTCAATCAGTGGAACAGATGGTAGATGAAGTTCTAGCCTTACCTGAGAGAAGTCGAATCCAAGTCCTATCGCCAATTGTGCATGAAAAAAAAGGACAACACAAAAAAGTATTTGAAAAAATACAACGTGAAGGCTACGTGCGGGTGCGCGTGGATGGAGAGGTCTTTGATCTTTCGGAAGTGCCAGAACTAGAAAAAAACAAAAAACATTCAATTGAAATCGTAATCGATCGATTAGTAGTGAAGGAAGGGATACGCTCTAGACTATTTGATTCCTTCGAAGCGGCACTGCGGCTGTCAGAGGGGTATGCCGTAGTGGATATTATCGGTGAAAAGGAACTTTTATTTAGTGAACATTATTCTTGTCCGTATTGTGGCTTTACGGTTGGTGAATTAGAGCCACGATTGTTTTCTTTTAATGCACCATTTGGAGCATGTCCTGACTGTGATGGATTAGGAATGAAATTAGAAGTGGATTTAGATTTGGTGATTCCTGATCCTACAAAAACGCTAAATGAAGGGGTGCTTGTCCCTTGGAACCCGATTAGTTCACAATATTACCCACAAATGTTGGAACAAGCGTGCCGTAGTTTTTCTATTGACATGGACACGCCTTTTCAAGAGCTACCTAAAGAAGAGCAAGACTTGATTTTATACGGATCAGGTGAGCGACCGTTTCATTTTCATTATCAAAATGATTTTGGCGGTGTCAGAGATGTTGACGCACCGTTCGAAGGTGTCGTGACAAATATCTCAAGAAGATACCATGAGACTGCTAGTGACTATACCCGTGAGCAGATGAAGTTATATATGACGGAACTAACGTGTAATACCTGTCATGGTTATCGTCTAAATGAACAAGCGCTATGTGTCAAAGTTGGCGGCATTCATGTGGGTCAATTGAGTGAAAAGCCAATCAGTGAAACACTTCAATTTATTGAACAAGTTGCATTGTCGGAGCAAGAACAAACAATCGCCAAACCCATCGTAAAAGAAGTTCGCGATCGCTTGAGCTTTTTAAGAAATGTGGGCTTGGATTATTTAACATTGAGTCGCTCTTCTGGAACACTTTCTGGCGGTGAAGCACAGCGAATTCGACTGGCTACGCAAATCGGCTCGAATCTATCCGGTGTGCTTTATATATTAGATGAGCCGTCAATTGGTTTGCATCAAAGAGACAATGATCGCTTGTTGCAGTCACTAAGAGATATGCGCGATTTAGGCAATACATTGGTGGTAGTCGAGCATGATGAAGATACGATGCGAGCAGCGGATTATTTGATTGATATTGGACCAGGTGCTGGTGCGATGGGTGGCGAGGTCGTAGCAGCTGGTACACCTGAGCAGGTAGAGCAAAACCCCAATTCATTAACGGGGCAATACTTATCTGGTAAACGAAAAATTCCTGTCCCTTCTGAACGAAGAAAAGGAAATGGCAAAAAAATCAAAGTATTTGGTGCGACGGAAAACAATTTAAAGAACATTGACGTCGCTTTTCCCTTGGGAGAACTAGTTGTTGTGACGGGGGTTTCTGGCTCAGGTAAGTCAACGCTAGTCAACCAAATTCTAAAAAAAGCCTTGGCTCAAAAAATCAATCGCAACAGTGCCAAACCTGGTAAGTATAAGCGAATCACTGGTTTCGAGGAGATTGAAAAAATTATTGATATCGATCAGAGTCCAATTGGTCGGACACCACGAAGCAATCCGGCTACATATACGAGTGTCTTTGATGATGTTCGCGATTTATTTGCACAGACTAATGAAGCCAAAGTTCGGGGGTATAAGAAAGGTCGCTTTAGCTTCAACGTCAAAGGCGGTCGTTGTGAGGCATGTCGTGGCGATGGTATTATCAAAATTGAGATGCATTTTCTACCCGATGTCTATGTCCCTTGTGAAGTGTGTCATGGCAAACGCTACAATTCGGAGACACTCGAGGTTCATTATAAAGGGAAAAATATTGCCGATATTTTAGAGATGACTGTATCTGATGCGGTGGATTTCTTCCAACCTATTCCAAAAATTCATCGTAAATTACAGACTATTGTCGATGTTGGTCTTGGTTATGTGACGCTGGGACAGCCGGCTACGACGCTATCTGGTGGTGAGGCACAGCGGATGAAGTTAGCGAGTGAGCTTCACAAAATTTCGACTGGTAAGAGTTTTTATATTTTAGATGAACCGACGACTGGATTGCACAGTGAAGACATCGCGCGCTTGATTACGGTGTTGCAACGTCTCGTCGATGCGGGCAATACCGTCTTGATTATTGAGCATAATTTAGATGTCATTAAAACGGCAGACTATCTGATTGACTTGGGTCCTGAAGGTGGTGCAGGCGGTGGCACGATTGTCGGATTAGGAACGCCGGAACAATTAGCTAAAAACGAGCAAAGTTACACTGGCTTATATTTAAAAAATGTCTTGAATCAATAGTGACTGAGACAAAATTATTTTGCTACAAGTAAAAAGACCAGAAAATTCGTAAGTTGATTTTAAACTTTTGGATTTTCTGGTTTTTTGTCACAATTTCTTTTTTGATGAAAATAATGGTAATGATACGCCCGGAATGATATAATTGTTTGATTGAAACAACAGAAGGGAGACAATCGCAATGGTAGATAGTCTGGAACTAGTAATAATTACAGGGATGAGCGGAGCAGGTAAGACAGTAGCCGTTCAAAGTTTTGAAGACATGGGTTATTTTTGTATTGACAATATGCCGCCTTCATTGATACCTAAGTTTTGGGAATTGATCAAAGAGTCAGGGAAGATTACAAAAATTGCCCTCGTTATTGATATGCGATCACGCTCATTTTTTGAAGAACTCCAAGGTATGTTGATTGATATTGAGAATACCAAATTTATCGATACCAAGATTCTTTTCTTAGATGCATCTGATGAAGAGTTGGTTTCTCGCTATAAAGAAACAAGACGAGCACATCCACTCGCAATGGATGGCTTGATTACGGAAGGTATTAAAAAAGAACGGGCATTATTGGCTGAATTTAAATCACAGTCAACGTTAGTTATTGATACGACAGTTCTAACACCTCGCCAATTACGTGAAAAAATCAATGAAGAATTTCGTGCTGCGACTGGCACGGGCTTTCGTGTGGAGATGGTGTCATTTGGTTTCAAATACGGCTTGCCGATTGATGCCGACATCGTGATGGATGTCCGCTTCTTACCCAATCCCCATTATGTTCCTGAATTACGTCCTTTAACTGGACTAGACAAGCCAGTCTACGAATATGTCATGTCCTTTGAGGAGACAGAGGCGTTTTATCAACAATTTAGTCAATTGTTAGTGACCGTAATGCCAGGCTATGTAAAAGAAGGAAAAAGTAGCTTGACGATCGCCATTGGCTGTACGGGTGGGCAACACCGTTCCGTGGCATTAACGAAGCGAATTGGCGACTTACTGGCAAAAGAGTATCACGTCAATATTACCCATCGCGACAAAGATAAGCGGAAGGAAACGGTGAATCGTTCATGAAAATGAAAACCTATCGTCTAAAAAAACCGCGTGTGGTGGTTGTTGGTGGGGGGACAGGTTTACCAGTTATCTTAAAAGGGCTACGTAATCAAGGAGTAGATATTACTGCCGTGGTGACTGTCGCCGATGATGGTGGAAGCAGTGGTGAAATTCGTAAATCAATTACCATGGCGCCACCAGGCGACTTGCGCAACGTTTTAGTCTCATTGTCAGATATGCCGAAACTATATGAAGATATCTTTCAATACCGTTTTAAGCAAGAAGATAGTTTTTTAGCCAACCACGCGCTAGGTAATCTGATTATAGCTGCGATATCCGAAATGCGCGGCAGTACGTATGACGCGGTCCAATTATTGGCAAAGATGATGCATGTCGACGGACACATCTATCCCTCATCTGAAAAACCTTTAATACTCCATGCGGTCTTTCAAGATGGCACGACCGCAGTTGGAGAATCCAACATTGCAAAAGAACGCAAAACAATCGATCATGTGTTTGTGACCAATCAAGAAAATGAAGAGGAACCGACCGCGGCTAGAAAAGTAGTTACGGCTATTTTAGAGGCGGATATGATTGTAATGGGACCTGGTAGTTTGTTCACGAGCATCTTGCCTAATTTAATGATTCACGAAATTGGCCAAGCCATTCAGGCCAGTGAAGCGGAAAAAGTATACATTTGCAATATTATGACTCAAAAAGGTGAAACCGAACACTTCACGGATGCCGACCATGTACGAGTGATGCATCGTCATCTTGGAAATCAATTTATCGATACTGTACTGGTCAATATTGAAAAAGTTCCCGATGGCTACATGGATTTTTCGGTTTACGATGAATATCTCGTACAAGTCAAACATGATTTTATAAGTCTTCGTGAAGAGGGATGTCGTGTCGTATCCACTGATTTTTTAGAACTGAAAAATGGTGGCGTATTCCATGATGGAGAAAAAGTAGTCAGTGAATTATTGCGCTTATTATATTAAAAAAACAATCGAAGAAAGGGGGGAGTTAGATGTCTTTTGCAGCAGATGTCAAAAAAGAGCTGACCTCTTTAGAAGTACATCGTGAACACGCCAAAGCGGAACTAGCAGCACTGATTCGAATGAATGGATCATTAAGTATCGCCAACCAGCAATTTGTGCTAAATGTCCAAACCGAAAATGCCGCAATTGCTCGCAGAATCTATTCATTATTAAAAGATCATTACGATGTGAAAAGTGAATTGTTAGTAAGAAGAAAGATGAAGCTTAAAAAAAACAATGTCTACATCGTTCGGCTAAAACAAGAAACCAAAGCTATTTTACTTGATTTAGATATTATGGACGGCATTATGTTTCATACGCACATTTCAGATGAGATCATGGGCAATAGCCAAAAGATGCGCTCGTATCTACGGGGAGCATTCATGGCTTCCGGATCAGTCAATAACCCGGAAACGAGTCGATACCATTTGGAAATCTACTCGATTTATGAAGAGCACAATCAAGATATTTGTGCGATGCTAAATTCCTTTGACCTAAATGCTCGCACGTTGACACGTAGAAATGGCTATATCTCCTACTTAAAGGGAGCTGAACAAATTGCCGATTTTCTAGTGCTAATTGGGGCAACCAATTCCATGCTTAAGTTTGAAGATGTCCGGATTGTTCGAGACATGCGCAATTCGGTGAATCGATTGGTAAATTGTGAAACCGCAAATATGAACAAAACGATTGATGCCGCTAGTAAGCAGTTGGAAAATATTGAGTACATCGAAGCTCGAGTAGGGCTACAAGCACTGCCTGAAAAATTACAAGAAATTGCTGAGTTACGCTTAGCGAATCCAGAAGTTAGCTTGAAAGAGTTAGGGGAGATGATTCCATCTGGAGCTATTTCAAAATCAGGCATCAATCATCGCATTCGCAAAATAAATGAGTTTGCGGAAACATTAAAAAGTGGCAAATAAAATGACCATCACGGAAACGTTGTTGTTTCGGTGATGGTCGCTTTTTATTTTGAGGCTTCTTCAATTAACTTTGTTAATTCTTCAGTTGAGATGCTTTCATCAAAAATATGCTCATTTAAAATCACAGTTGGGACGAATTTTATGACAGCTGCCTGCGTTTCATCCACAATCTCTTGCGCGTAGTCGAGATGATTGTGCTCAGTAAGTCCTAGAGTATTTTCAGCATATTGCGCCACTTCTTCTAGCGAAAGGTCACCCCATTGGTCTTGACTTTCAAAGATGGCTTGAATGTCGGCGTATGCTTGTTCGCTATCATCTGTCGTTACGTAGCGATGCATCACATTGCCTCGTTGTAAGGATTCTTTTGGTCGGTCTGTTAATTTAAAGAGACGAACCACTTTACCTTCTGCTACTGCCTTGTCTAAGACTTCTTTTGAATGGTTAAACCATTGACGGCAATAAGGACAGCGTAAATTAATAAATTCTTTTAAGACAACGGGTGCTTCTTTTTGTCCAAAAAAGATTCCGGTAGTTTCATTTGTTGCTTCAGGTTTGATGACTGTAATATCCATGTTTTATCCTCCAATCAGTAGTTAAGTATAGTGTAACGAAAAAGCTTAATTTTTTGAACTAAAAGACGTTGTGCGATTTAAATTCTCATGAGTCTTGAAAAGAATGGACGTAAAACACTAAGTTTGTGAAAAAATATATTTATTTTTTCTTTATAAATATTTCACAATCTATTATACTAAGAGAAGAGATTAATAAAAGGTGATGAACAGTGTGAGAAGAAAAAAAACGATGGATGGCAATACAGCTGCGGCATATGTGTCCTATGCATTTACGGACTTAGCAGCGATATACCCGATTACGCCCAGTTCGCCAATGGCAGAGTTGGTCGATCAATGGTCGGCACATCAAAAGAAAAATATTTTCGGTAATCCTGTAAAAATGGTCGAAATGCAATCAGAAGCTGGTGCAGCTGGTGTAGTTCATGGTTCATTAAAGACTGGCGCTTTAACAACAACGTATACTGCCTCACAAGGGTTGTTATTAATGCTACCAAATATGTATAAAATTGCTGGGGAATTATTGCCGGCTGTCATGCATGTAGCTAGTCGTGCAGTAACGACCAACGCGCTGAATATTTTTGGGGATCATACAGACGTCATGGCAGCAAGACAGACAGGATTCGCTATGCTCGCTGAAAATAGTGTGCAAGAAGTGATGGATCTATCTGCCGTGGCTCATTTGAGTGCGATTGAATCCAGTGTGCCTTTTTTGAATTTTTTTGATGGCTTTCGTACGAGTCATGAAATTCAAAAAGTGGAAGTCTTAGAGTATGATGAACTAGCTGGATTGCTGAATCAAGAGAAAGTGACTGAGTTTAAAAAGCGTGCGATGAATCCAGCGCATCCTACTGTTAGTGGGACAAATCAAAATCCAGATATTCACTTTCAACAAAGAGAGACCATCAATCCATACTACAACCAAGTAGGTGATGTCGTTCGTTCGTATATGAAAAAAATTAACCAACTACGGGGAACGAATTATGATTTGGTTAATTACTATGGCGATCCTGACGCGACAGAAGTGATTGTTTTGATGGGCTCAGCAGCTCAGACTGTGGAACAAACGGTGGATTATTTGAATCAATCCGGAAGAAAAGTTGGCGTACTTGAAATTCATTTGTATCGCCCTTTCCCAGAGCAAGATGTACTCGCTGCTATTCCTGATACAGTCAAAGCAATCGCTGTACTTGACCGTACCAAAGAGCCAGGTGCATCTGGTGAACCATTGCTGCTCGATATACAAAGTGCGTTTTATGATGCAACCGTCCACCCTGTCATTATTGGTGGACGCTATGGCTTAGGTTCTAAAGATGTGACACCTGATCAAATTGTAGCCGTCTATGACGAGCTAACAAAAGCAAAACAACACCAAAGACGACGCTTTACGATCGGTATTGAAGATGACGTGACCAATCTTTCGTTGGCCAATTACCCTAAATTAGATTTAACACCGAAATCAACCTTTCAAGCGAAATTTTGGGGCTTTGGTTCAGATGGGACAGTTGGTGCAAACAAAGCAGCCATTAAGCTAATTGGCGACCAAACAGAAAATTTTGTACAAGGGTATTTCTATTATGATTCGAAAAAATCAGGTGGATTGACGGTCTCGCATCTTCGTTTTGGACCCAACCCTATTCGCTCAACATATTTAATCGAGCATGCTGATTTTATTGCTTGTCATACGCCAGCCTATATTCATAATTATGAATTAATTGCAGGCTTAAAAGATAACGGAATATTTTTATTGAATACAACTTGGAGTGACGCACAATTAGAGAAGTTGTTACCGAGTCACTTAAAAAGAGCATTAGCGGAGAAAAATGCCAAGTTCTATACGATTAATGGCATGCAGCTGGCGATGGAAATTGGGCTAGGCAATCGGATCAATACGATTATGCAAACTGCCTTTTTCAAACTAACAGAGCCGCTGCCGTTTGAGCAGACCATTCAGCTATTAAAGGATGAAGCTAAGAAGGCGTATGCTCATAAATCAATGGCGATTGTCGAAAAAAACTGTTTGGCAATTGATCGCACGATCGAGCTTCTCCATCAAGTAGCTATCCCAAACGAGTGGCGAACGTTGCCAATCAAAGAAACCAAAAAAGCATCCAAATCAACGTATGTCAAAGAAATTGTTGAACCAATTAATGCCCAAAAAGGAAATGAACTATCCGTTGGTACATTAGTTGAAAATCAGATGACGAGAGGAGACATGCCACTTGGTACGACTGCGGTCGAAAAAAGAGGCATCGCCCTTGAAGTACCGCAGTGGATCAGTGACCGCTGTACCATGTGTAATGAATGTGCCTTTGTCTGTCCGCATGCTGCCATTCGTCCGTTCTTGGCGAATGGTGAAGAGATGGAAGAAGCACCTGAGGGATTTATTGTCCGTGAAATGCGGGGCAAAGATGGCTTGTTGTATCGGATTCAAGTATCGGTCGAAGATTGTACTGGTTGTGGCTTATGTGTGGAAGCCTGTCCTGCTAAAGGAAAAGCATTGGAAATGAAACCATATGGAGAACAAAAAGAACAAGCTATTAACTGGGCTTTTGCAATGACGTTAAAAGAAAAAGAAAATCCAGCTCGCCCAGGCACCCTATTAGGCACCCAATTTGAGAAACCATTGCTTGAATTTTCCGGTGCTTGCGCTGGCTGTGGTGAAACGCCGTATGTCAAATTACTGACGCAAATGTTTGGTGACCGGATGATGATTGCCAATGCAACCGGCTGTTCATCAATCTGGGGTGGAGCAGCACCTGTATCACCGTATACAACTAATGCCTTAGGAGAAGGGCCGGCGTGGTCTAATTCCTTATTAGAGGATAACGCGGAGTATGGTTACGGGATGTTTTTAGCCAATCAAGCACGCAGAGATGCACTGGCAGTCAAAATGAACACCGTCAAAGAGTTGGGTTCACCTGAAGCCAAAGAATTGTTAGAAGATTGGATGGCGCATCGCAATGAAAGTGAAGGAACGCAGCAAAGAGCGAAAAAACTTGCTGCCGTACTAGAAGTTGAAAAAGAGTCCGTACCAGCGTTCGCTGCATTGATTGAGGAAAAAGAGTTGTTTGTTAAGACAAGCCAATGGATGATTGGTGGCGACGGCTGGGCTTATGACATTGGTTATGGTGGTATCGATCACGTGTTAGCTTCAGGAGCTGATGTGAACTTACTTGTTTTAGATAATGAAGTGTATTCTAACACAGGCGGACAAGTATCAAAAGCCACACCAATGGCAGCAATTGCCAAGTTTGCAGCTGGTGGCAAGTACATGTCCAAGAAAGATCTTGGCCGGATGGCGATGACTTATGGCAATGTCTATGTTGCTCAAATTTCTTCCGGCGCGAATGCGATGCAAACAATCAAAGCATTTGAAGAGGCAGAAAAATTCCCTGGTCCATCGTTGATTATTGCGTACACGCCATGTATTACTCATGGGTTAGCTGGCGGCATGCGTAAAAGCCTACAAGAGGCCAAAGATGCTGTCCAGTCAGGTTATTGGTCCTTGTACCGTTACCATCCAGACAACCTTGAAAAAGGAAAAGCCGGCCTGACACTAGATTATAAGAAACCTGACTTTAGCTTGATGCCAGCCTTTTTAAGAAGCCAAGTCCGTTTCTCTTCACTAGAAAAACAATTTCCAGCAGTGGCCGAGCAATTGTTTGCCAAAACAGTCACGGATGCACAGACACGGTTCTTTGCCTATGCCGATATGAGCGGTCAAGGAGAAAAAATTCGCGAAAAAGTATTGAATCAGTCGCAAACCCAAGTGACTGATGATACTAGCCAGCGACCTGTCCGTGAAAGGAAAGAACGCCTAGTTGATTCAGAAGCAGAGGCAAGGAGACTAGCACGACGCGCAGAAAGACAAGCCAAACGCCAAGAAACAAAAAAAGAAAAAAATTAGATGAAGTACAACAAGGTTATGACAAAAGCGTATAAATCCGAGCGATAAGGCGAAACTTTCGAAAATTGGTTTTCAAATTTTAGAAAGTTTAAGACATAGAGCCGAGTGATCTGCTTTTGGAATACCGATTCTATTCTGTAAAGGGAGTGTGAGAATTTTTCCCACAATCCCTTTTTTTATTTGACTATCCAAGTGTACTATGTATAATAGTACACATAAAGATTGTTTGTCGTAAAGGAGGGAGTCCATGTATTTTGATGCCAATGACCCAAAGCCCATCTATGAGCAAATTATGATGGGTATCAAAAAAGATATCTTGCAAGGAATCTATGTAGTTGGTGACAAAATCCCTTCAGTCAGGGAACAGGCACAGCTGTTGGGAATTAATCCTAATACAATAAGCAAGGCCTATAAAGAATTGGAAAACCAAGATGTAATTGTCACGATACGAGGAAAAGGTACGTTCGTCAAAGAACAGGTCAATCGCGAGAGCTCAACAAAAAACGAAGAAAAATTGCGTAAGCAGCTGAACGAGTGGGTCGTAGAAGCACACTATGCTGCCATCTCTGCTGCTACGATTGAAGCATGGGTAAATGAGGAACTAAGGAGGATTTACAATGATAATTAAAGGACTAAATAAAAAAATTGACCACAATCAAGTATTATCTAACATTCAACTAACAGTTCCAAAAGGCGTCATTTGTGGAATTGTCGGACGCAATGGTTCCGGTAAAACAACCCTCTTTCGAACTATAATGGGGCATTACCAAAAGGATAGTGGTGAAGTACTCATCGAAAGAAACGATATTGCGCTTCACGAAAGTTACAAAGAAAAGATTTTTTACATTGATACGCAGTTTCATCCGTTAGATTACCTGACACCTGTCAGTATCGGTGAATATTTTCAATTGCTTTATCCTTCGTTTGATATCCAAATGTATCACGACCTTTTGCGAACGCACAATTTGCCGCCACGAAGATTTCAAAAATATTCGAAAGGGATGCAAGGGCTGCTGCTGGTGATTCTTAGTTGTTGTTCGAATTGTGATTACCTAATTCTAGATGAGCCTCTCGACGGATTAGACGTCATCGTTCGCAAGCAAGCCACGGATTTACTATTAGATGTTGTCAATGATGGAGATAGATCCATTATTATTTCCTCGCATAATTTAGCAGAACTAGAAAAACTAGCGGATCAAGTATCTTTTTTCAAAGATGGCACGATCACACAAACTTTACATTTAGAAGACCAAAAAGCTGTGACCAAAAAATGGCAATTTGTCTTCCGTCAAAAAGCCGTACCCGATCTAATCAAACAGCAAGGAACGATCTTAAGTATTCAGGGACGAGTGGTAGTTGTGGTATTTAAGAAGTACACGAACGAGTTAGCGAACCAGTTGTTATCATTAGACCCTGTTTTGATGGAGGAGCTACCAGTGTCATTAGAGGATCTATTTATTGAAGTCTTCTCGGATGGGACGATTGCTAAGGAGGAAATTACCAATGAAAAGTGAATTACTAGCATTGATTTGGAAGCGTGAAAAGCTCGCCCTGGTTAGTATTGGTTTGTTGTTTTGTTTATTTGGCTTATCATTAGGTATTAGACAAACGAGTATTTGGCAATCCAATCATATATATAATAACAGTACAGAAGCAATTGAAGATCAACAGGCAGCGAAAAGAGCACAAGCACAATTAGAAGATGAGCTGAATCAAAAATATGAAGAATATGGGGATTCACAAAAATTTTGGCAATATGTCAATTCTGTAACGAGCATTGATCAAGTGACTTTTGATCAATCAACGCATCGCTATAAGATCGACGATTCCTATTATTCAAGTTATCAGACCGAGCAGTTGTTCCAAAAAACGACGATTGTCAAAAATAAAGAGAATAAGACGACACAAATCGTCGGTGCTCAAGATATTTTAAATTCAGGCTATTTTCTGATTGGTAACGGCGATTTGAGTCAATATATATTCAGAGGATTCTTTTTGTTCTTTATTATAGCAGGCTTCATCAATTGCTTTGTCGACTATAAGACGAACTTTGTTTTGTTACTCAGATCCTCGAGATTTTCCAATAAAAAAATCATTCAAACAAAAATTGTGCTTGGTACCATGGCTATAGTACTCTCAGCAATCGTAGCCACGGCCATCAATCTCAGTATTGTTTACTTGCGCATTCCGCATGAATACATCAATATTTCATTTTTTTATTTGATTGCGTTTCATGGAGTAATGATTATGATTGGTCTCTTGCTTTACTATATCTCACTCTTAGCAGGAGTCATATGCGGACAACTAGTGACGGGTGTTATTTCGTTGTTTGGGTTTCTTTTGGGACTCTCTTTCATTAGTTCAAACCTGCAGACATATTTGTATTACCTGTCCTTTAAAGATGTTAGTGGAAGTGACTATTATTATAGTGTGAATCTTTTTAGTTTGTATCCAAGCTATCAAGCATGGGTGATTATTTGTTTAGGAATCATACTGTTGATTGCTCTTCTTTATCAGGTGACGGTTGTTCTTTACCAAAAGATTAGTTTTGAAAATCGAAATCAATTTATTCTCCTGCTAAAACTCCGCTGGCCATTGACCATCTTTGCAAGTCTATTTACTGCATTTGCGACTACATGGGATATGAGTACTGTGATCAATCCACTTGAGGATGAGACACGGCAAATGATCATTGATGGAAAAATCATGCAAGCAGTTTTAGTTTTCCTAGTTATGTTCATGGTCTTTGTTGTGGTAAACTATGCCAATCGCATCCTTGATTTTTTGATGTGTCATCATAGAAAAGCACACGTGAATAAATAGCAGCACGCTTCTTTAAAAATCAACAACTCTTTATCAGTCTGTTGGTTTTTAAAGAAGTTTTTTTGAGATGCTAAGATTTGTTGAAAAAATTGCATTTTGAACAAATAATGAAAAAGCCTTGTGTTATACTAAAAATATCAAGTCTAGTAGTAAGAGGAGGCTGAATATGTCTATCAGTTTACCAAACGTTTTTAGTTTAGAGCATTGGCAAGAGTTTTTCTCAGTTGACATATTTTCGTGGAATTTTTTTGTAAATATTTTGGATATTCTAGTTGTTTGGTTTATTTTGTATAAGCTAATTCAATTAGCTAGAGGGACGAAGGCATTACAATTATTTAAAGGTGTGGCTATGTTTATTGCCACTCGGTTCGTAGCGGAACTGATTGGTCTACATACGCTCTCTTGGCTAATGGATCAAGTAATTACCTATGGAGTTATCGCAGCAATCGTCATCTTTCAACCAGAAATTCGTCGCGGGCTAGAGCATCTTGGGCGGACGACGTTCTTTAATCCAAGCAAGAATAAAAAAAAACAAGACGAGCAAATGATTTTGGCTTTTGACAAAGCGATTCAATATATGGCCAAGCGTAAAATTGGCGCATTAGTGACAATAGAGCGTAACACAGGCTTAGAAGAGTATATCGAAACCGGTATTCCATTAGATGCGGATGTTAGTGGGGAGTTACTGATTAACATCTTCATTCCCAATACGCCACTTCATGATGGTGCCGTCATCATCCGGGATGGCAAAATTAGTGTTGCTTGTGCCTATTTGCCACTATCGGAGAGTGCGTTGATTCCAAAAGAGTTCGGTACTAGACATCGGGCCGCGGTAGGTGTTTCAGAGGTAAGTGATGCAGTGACCTTTATCGTCTCAGAGGAAACAGGTGGTGTCAGTATTACCTTAAACAACCAATTACTTGTCGACTTATCAAGTGAAGAGTACTTAGCTATTTTAAGAAGGGAATTAGTGCCAAAAGAAGAAAAAGGCGGCAAAAAAACCTTTTACAAAACTATTTACGAAGAATTAAACCGATTGAGCAAGAAGGGAGATCGGTGAGATGAAGGTTAAATTTCGTAAGAAAAATCTCTTTTACAGTTTCATCGCATTGTTATTTACATTGGTTTTATTTTTTAATGCAAATAGTTCATCATTGCAAAAAAATATTATCCCTACATCAACAACGTATGAAGAGAATGTCAAGGATGTAACTATCCAGCCTATCTATGATTCAGATGAATATTTTATTCAAGGCTTTAATACGACCGTAGCCGTTAAGCTAACGAGCGACAATCGTGTACAATTAAATACGGAAAAGAATCAAGAAACACGGAACTTTCGTGTGGTTGCGGATTTGTCAAAATTAACGGTAGGTACACATGAAGTTGCATTGAAAGTCCAAAATTTAAGCAGTGGCGTGACAGCAACTTTGGCAAGCAAGTCAATTACGGTCACAATTGAAAAAAAAGTGACGAAGACGATTAAAGTGTCCGCTTCCATTTCAGAGGATCATTTGCAAGATGGGTATCAATTAGGTAAAATAACTGTCGAACCTAGTGAAGTTGAAATCACGACAGGGGAAGATACCTTAAAAGAGCTGACGAGCGTCGAGGCATCACTAAGTCATTTAACTGATTTAAACAAAGATACATCTACAAAAGCGTCAATTGTTGCCGTCGATAAAAATGGAGAGAAACTTCCAGCGGTCATTAGTCCCGAGCAGGTAACTGTCAACATTGAGGTGAATGCACCAACAAAAGAAGTGCCTGTTAATGTCGTACCTTCAGGAACAATGGATAGTAGTGTATCAGATCTTACGTATCGATTAGATCAAGATACTGTCACAGTCACCGGGACGCAAACATTGCTAGATCAAATCGACCGCGTCTCTTTACCAGTAGACATCGACAATATTACTAAGCTTACCCAAGTGAAAGTTGCGGTACCAGTCGAAGATGGCGTGACAGCATATCCAGCTTCAATATTGGTGACGATTGTACCGACATTGAAGCAAACGACCGAATCGACAAGTTCAAGTAGTACGAGTCATTCTAGTGAAACAACAGATAAAACAAGTACATCAAGTAGTTCACAGTCAGGCAGTACTAGTAGCGAACAATCAACAAATTCAAGTGAATCAAGTGAATCGACGAGTTCGGATAACTAGAATAGGAGTGGAACAAAAAAATTATGGGAAAATATTTTGGAACTGATGGTGTTAGAGGCGAAGCAAATAAAGAGCTAACACCTGAGTTGGCATTCAAACTAGGAAGATATGGTGGCTATGTATTAAGTCAGCATGAGACAAGCGAAAAGAGACCAAGAGTATTGGTCGGTCGCGATACAAGAATGTCAGGTCAATTGTTAGAATACGCACTGATTTCTGGCTTGCTTTCTGTAGGTATTGAGGTGTTTCAATTAGGCGTAATCTCAACACCAGGCGTTGCGTATCTGACGCGTTTGCAAAAAGCAAGTGCCGGAGTGATGATTTCAGCATCGCATAATCCTGCTCAAGATAATGGCATTAAGTTTTTTGGCAGCGATGGCTTTAAATTAGTAGATGATCAAGAAGCAGAGATTGAAGCATTATTGGATCAAGCACAAGATACCTTACCAAGACCAGCAGCCGAGGGTCTAGGGACTGTTGATGAATACCCGGAAGGCCTATTAAAGTACTCGCAATTTTTACAACAGACCATCCCTGGAGACTTATCAGGCTTAACTGTATGTATAGATGCGGCAAATGGCGCAACAGCATCCAGTGTCAATCGACTATTTGCTGACTTAGAAACTGATTTTTATACGATGGGAACTTCTCCAGATGGTCTGAATATTAATGATGGTGTTGGGTCGACACATCCTGAAAAACTGGCTGAATTTGTTGTTGAAAAACAAGCCGATGCGGGCCTTGCCTTTGATGGCGATGGCGATCGCGTGATTGCAGTTGATGAGCTGGGCAACATTGTCGATGGTGACCAAATAATGTATATTTGTGCCAAGTATCTATCAGAAAAGAATCGACTAAAACAAGGAACGATTGTTACTACGGTTATGAGTAATTTGGGTTTCCATAAAGCGGTGGAAGAAGCTGGTCTTAAAGACGTCATCACAAAGGTGGGTGATCGCTATGTCGTTGAGGAAATGCGTAAAAATGGCTACAACTTTGGTGGCGAACAATCGGGTCATATGATTTTCCTTGATTACAACACAACAGGGGATGGGATGCTTTCAGGTATCCAATTGCTACTTGTTATGAAAGAAACAGGCAAAAAATTATCAGAGTTAGCCAGTGAATTAACGATTTACCCACAAGAATTAGTTAATATCCGAGTGACGGATAAACATGGCTACTTAGAAAATACTCGCATCAAACAAGTGATCGAAGAAGCGGAGCAAGAGATGAATGGGGAAGGCCGTATCTTGGTGCGTCCCTCAGGAACAGAACCACTCCTACGAGTAATGGCAGAAGCGCCAACGGACGAATTAGTTCATTACTATGTAGAAAAAATTGCCAGTGTCGTTAGAGAAGAGATTGGCTTAGCTGAATAAAGAGTATGAGGGTGTAAAACAATTGTTTTCACCCTTTTTTTAAAAGGAGGATTTCATCGATGCGAAGCAAAAAAATCCGCTATGTGATTGCTGCAATTATTTTCGTAATCATAGCTGTCGGAGGGTATCTGACCTATCAAGTCATTGAACAAAAAAACAATCTAGCAGCAAGTAAAAAACAGGTCACACGTTTTGTTAAAGCATTAACAGACCAAAAATTTTCCAACCTATCCTCAGTCCTAAGTGAGTCATCAGTAAAGACTGCTGGTTATACAAACAAAAGCGTTCAAGAGAAATATGAAGCAATCTACAGTGGAATTGGTGTTTCCAAAGTTACTGTAAAAAATCAAAAAGTGACAAAAAAAACTACCAATACGTACAATTTTCAGTATATGCTGACCTTTTCAACGGATATCGGAGAATTAAAGAATGTAAAATATGAAGGAACACTAAAAAAGACTGGTGATACTTACAAAATTGATTGGCAGCCAAATTTGATTTTCCCTGGTATGGAAGGTCAAGATAAGGTAGCGATTACGACAGACTATGCGACAAGAGGTGAAATACTTGATCGTAACAATCAGGGCTTAGCTGTGAATCAGGAATTGAATCAGTTAGGAGTAATTCCTAGCAAACTTGGGACAGGTGACCAAAAGACACAAGCTATCCAAGCCATTGCGAGCCAATTTGATCTGACTACAGATGCCATTCAAACAGCTCTAGATCAAAGTTGGGTAACAGACGATACCTTCGTACCATTGACCATCTTGTATGATGATGTACCAAGTACCTTGCCGACTGGGGCGAGTATTCAGCAAGTTGCTGGTCGTTACTACCCGCTTAGTGAAGCCGCAGCTCAATTAATTGGTTACGTCGGTGATGTGACTGCTGAAGATATCGAAAAGGACAGCAGTCTAGTCGCTGGTGAATCCATCGGCCGTTCAGGGCTAGAAGCGACATATGATGAGCAGCTAAGAGGGACGGATGGTGGTAACCTGACAATTACTGATGAAAATGGGAAGGAAAAATCAGTCCTTCTAAAAAAAGACAAAAAAGATGGTGAAACGATCACCCTGACGATTGATGCCAATGCTCAAAAGATTGCCTACGAAAGTCTAGGTGGTCAAAAAGGAGCCTCGGTTGTCACGATGCCGACGACGGGTGACTTATTGGCATTAGTTAGTTCCCCTAGTTTTAATCCAAATAAGATGGCTAATGGAATTACTTCAGAAGAATATCAAGCCTATGTAGATAGCGGCAATACCCCATTTGTCAGTCGCTACACCACACGATATGCACCAGGTTCGACGTTTAAATCTATCACTGGAGCGATCGGCATTGATGCAGGTACACTCGATCCAAGTGAAGAGTTGGTTATATCGGGTTTACAGTGGCAAAAAGATAGTTCCTGGGGATCGTATAAAGTCACTCGTGTGAAAGAAACCAATCCAGTCAATCTATATGATGGCTTAATTTATTCGGATAATATCTACTTTGCCCAACAAACCTTAAAAATGGGTGAAACGAAATTCCGTGAAGGGTTAAGTAAATTTATCTTTGGTGAAGAATTGGATTTACCATTATCGATGGAACCTGCCCAAATCTCAAATGAAGATAGCTTCGCGACAGAAGTCTTACTGGCCGACACAGGCTATGGACAGGGTCAGCTATTAATTAGTCCAATTCAACAAGCAACGATGTATTCGGTCTTTGCCAATGCCGGTACACTGGTTTATCCGAAATTATTGCTTAATGCGGAAACGAAAACCAAAGCGAATGTAGTTAGCTCGAACGCAGTCAATATTATTGGACCGGATTTACGAGCATATGTCACAGATCCAAATGCTTTTGGCTATAGTTTAAACAGTCTGGGAATTGATGTTGCAGCAAAAACAGGCACAGCGGAAGTAAAACAAAGTCAAGATGACACGACAGGATCTGAAAATAGCTTCTTATTTACGTATGATTACGCAAATCATAACTATTTGACGCTAACGATGTTTGAAGGAAGCACTGGCGATTGGACAGCAATTAAGCATGTCGACTCACTATTAACATATTTAAATACCACCTATCAATAATGTGACTGATGAAAAAAGGAGAATTAGATGGAACAATTAGAAACGATGACGTTTGGTCAACTGAAAAAAATTATTACGGAACTTGATCAAAGAGGAGTGAGTGAGGATACCAAAGTATTTATTGATACTGGTTGGGACAGCTTGCAAGAAGTGAACGCTGACGCACTGAAAGTCATTTCGGCGTTTCCCTTTCAAATTGAAGATGTCTTGACAAAGGAGCAATATGGCGGATTTGTCCGAGAAGAAAAACAGCATACACAAGAAACAACTGGGGAAAAGGAAACAGTGATTGTTATCGAACAATTTTATTAATAAACTAAGGGGGAAGTTATGAATAAAAGAAGATGGATTGGGGTAGGGATTGCGGTTGCGTTATTGGGATTATCAGTCGTAACAAGTAGCCTAAAAAAAGAAGAAGAAACAAATGAGTCAAAACTTTCAAGTGTGGAACAACTGCTATATGGGTCAGGAGACTTAGAGGAATCGGTGATTGAGCAAGGAGATAGTGACAAACGAATTGTTCAACTAACCGTAGACGGTACCATTTCTGATACAGGTGAACCGACAAGATTATTTAATTCTGAAGGATACAACCATCAACAATTGCTGAGTGAACTGAAGGCAATTCAAGAGGATGATAGCATTAAAGGGGTCTTATTAGTCGTTAATTCACCAGGTGGCGGGGTATACGAGAGTGCGGAAATTGCCAAAGAAATTGCCAAAGTACAACAAAAAGGCAAAATCCTCTACGTATCGATGAAAAGTATGGCAGCAAGTGGAGGCTACTATATTTCAGCTTCTGCAGACAAAATTTTTGCGACCAACGAAACGATTACTGGATCAATCGGTGTCATTGCCTCTAACTTGAATTACAGTGGGCTGTTGGAAAAATTAGGAGTGACTGATCAAACATACAAAAGCGGTGCGCTAAAAGATATGAACTCCTCGGTCCGCCCAGCAACAGACGAAGACAAAGCAGTTATGCAAGCCTACATCGATAGTGCGTACGGTCGTTTTGTCGATGTGGTGGCGAATGGTCGTAATCTATCGGTCGATGCCGTGAAAACACTCGCTGATGGTCGTATTTATGACGGCAGTCAAGCAGTGAAAAATGGTTTAGTTGATAAAATTGGCTATCAAGATGATACGTTAGCCGCTTTGAAGAAAGACAACAAACTTGAGAATGCAGAGGTATTTGAGTATGCTGTTTCTGCTACAGGGTTTGCTTCTAGTTGGCTTGGTTCATCATTGGCAGAATTGCAAGGATTAAAGCAGTCTGAAAGCTCACGTGTACTATCGATTGTCGAAAGCATCGGTACACCACAAGCGCCAAAACCAATGTATTTTTACGGAGGTGAATAGCTATGACAGAAAAACAATCTGATTCACATAATGATTTTTATCAACAACTCGTCAATAGACGTAAGCCCCAACCTTTAACAGAAGAATCATTGCGAGAAGCCCAAAGCAATTGGTCCAATCTTCAACCAGGTAACCAAAAGACGGAGCAACTATTTCCAGCATATTTCTTTGAAGGATTTTGGATTCGAATGTGGGCCTTTTTCATTGATCTACTATGTGTACGAGCAATCTCAGTGGCTACGATTGGTTTTTTGGTTCGGTTTCAGCTGGTCGAACAATCGGATTCATTACTCAGTGTTTATGGCCTGCTCGCTGCTGTCATTTATTATGGCTATTTTATTCTCATGACAAAATGCAATTACGGTCAAACTGTAGGGAAGATGATTTTTGGAATTCGCGTCGTATCGTTAGAAGAAGAACAACTTAGCTGGCAAACAGTCTTGATGCGTGAAGGAATTGGGCGTTTTATTTTAAGTTTTCCAGGATTGGGACTGCTTGGTTATCTGCCTATCATCGGATCAAAGAAAAAACAACAAATCGGTGATTATATTAGCCAGACATCAGTCATTTCTTTAGCAACTTTATCTGCGTTCACTCACCAACAGGAAGTACTTTCTGCACCTGAGACTACGCACATTCATATTGGGAAGTCGATGCAAAATGAATAAAGAATCATTTGCGGATTCCTATCAACGAGCAATTCAACAAGCCACCCAACTCATAGCTCAAAAAGATTATCCAGAGGCGATCAGCTTCTTGATAGCCCATTATGAGAAGGAATCATTAATGGGGTATAATCAATTGCTAGCTCAGGCGTATTTTCTACAGGGCAACCATTTACAAGCGTTGCAAGTTGCCAAAGAAATGATGACAGACTACCGAAAAATAAAGGAAACTAGAATCTTTTATGTGCAATTGCTACTGATGAATCAGCAATTTATTCAAGCCTGGGTGTTTTTGTATCCAGTGGCTAAGGAAATTGACGTCCTTGAAGAAACACAGCTCCTGCTTGAGATGGAAGCACTACTAGGTAACCAAAGCGAGCAGTATCTGCTAGAAAAAACAGAACAGCTCAAACAATTTTTAGCACCGGATTTTTACGTTCATTCTACGGCATTTACGAAATGGCTGATTGGTCTGACAGCAAACCAGTTCCGACTAATAGCGATATCAGCAATCCAAGAACCGACAAATAGTTCAGTTATTGCCAGAATCTGTGAAATCTTAGTAAAGACTGGTGAACGCGGTACCCACCTGGTTTATGACGGTGATCAGGTGAGACCGGTAGCTTTTGCTGAGCTGCAACTATTAGAGGATTCACCATTACCACAAATCTTGCAAGAATCTTTATCAAAACGATTAGCCAAAGACTCTGTGCTACAGGAAATGGTCTATCAGGAACTTCTGGGGCATTTTGCTTACTGTTTCCCATTCTTACCGAAAGAAGAGGAGGTAGATGATTGGGTTGCCGTTTACCTAGCTGACTTGATTCAAATCAAAGAGCCAGTCGATTCAGCTCAACGACAGTATCGGCAAGGAATTGCGGAAAAGAAACGTCGCATTCAAACATACTTTGAAAATGCTTTAAAATAAGAATTTTTCCACTACTTTTTGCTCAATATGTTTACAATTTGATGTTGGTAGTGTACTATTTAAAGGTATGCATGAAACTATTTCATATAACAATATACTTAGATATTCGGAGGGAATTACATGACTGCAAAATGGGAAAAAAAAGGCACCAATGATGGTGTATTGACCTTTTCAATTGCAAATGAAGAAATTCAAAAAGGGTTAACAACAGCATTTAACAAAGTGAAGGGACAATTAAACGTTCCTGGATTCCGTAAAGGGAAAGTATCACGTACAGTATTTAACAGAATGTACGGTGAAGAAGCTTTGTATGAAGATGCATTGAACGCTGTATTACCTACAGCTTATGAAGCTGCAGTATTAGAAGCTGGTATCGATCCCGTATCTCAACCAAAAATTGATGTAAAATCAATGGAAAAAGGTGAAGCATGGACAATCGAAGCTGAAGTAACTGTAAAACCTGAAGTAAAATTAGGTGAATACAAAAACTTAACAGTTGCAAAACAAGACCGTGAAGTGACAGAAGAAGACGTTGAAAATCGTTTGAAAGCTGTTCAAGAACAACAAGCTGAACTAGTGATCAAAGAAGACGCTGCTGCTGAAGGCGACACAGTCGTAATCGATTTTGAAGGTTTCGTAAATGATGAAGCATTTGAAGGCGGAAAAGGCGACAACTACTCATTAGAATTAGGTTCACATTCATTTATTCCAGGTTTTGAAGATCAATTAGTTGGTTCAAAAGCTGGCGATTCATTAGATGTGAAAGTAACTTTCCCTGAAGAATACCAAGCAGAAGATTTAGCTGGTAAAGAAGCAGTCTTCAAAGTTACCGTTCATGAAGTAAAAGGAAAAGAGCTTCCTGAATTAGATGATGAATTTGCAAAAGATGTTGATGATTCAGTATCATCTTTAGCTGAATTGAAAGAAAAATACCGCACAGAATTAACAGAGGGTAAAGAAAAGGCTGCCAAAGAAGCTGTTGAAGAAGCTGCAATCAAACAAGCAGTTGCCAATGCTGAAATCGTTGAATTACCACACGTAATGGTTCACGATGAAGTGCACCGTGCGATGGATGAATTCTTAAACAACATGCAACGTCAAGGAATCGACCCTCAAATGTATTACCAATTAACTGGTTCAACTGAGGAAGATCTACACAAACAATTCGAAGGCGAAGCTGACGAACGTGTGAAAACAAACCTTGTTATTGAAGCAATCGCTAAAGCTGAAGGCTTAGAAGCTACAGAAGAAGAAATTGCTAATGAAATTAAAGAACTTTCTGAAGCATACAACATGCCAGAAGCTCAAATCAAACGTGTATTGACAGAAGATATGTTAAAACATGATGTTACAATGAAAAAAGCAGTTGATTTAGTTACATCAACTGCAGTTGAAGCATAAGTCTTTGAATCAGAAAACTGTTCAATAATTACTATTGAACAGTTTTTTTTAAAGATTCTATCAAATTAAGATAAGATTTTTTCTTTTCAAAAGAAATATGCTATGATAATATAATGAAATCTTTTAGAACCATAAGGGGTGAACGTATTGTACGATAACAAAAATACCAATGATGCAGTGAGATGTTCCTTCTGTGGCAAAGCGCAAGAAGAAGTGCGAAAATTAGTTGCTGGGCCAGGTGTCTATATTTGTGATGAGTGTATTGAACTTTGTCGTGAAATCATCGAAGAAGAATTGACAGACGAAGCCATTCATGAATTCCTAGATGTTCCTAAGCCACAAGAATTACTAAAAATCTTGAACGAATATGTAATTGGGCAAGATCGCGCGAAGAAAGCTCTATCGGTGGCAGTCTATAATCATTACAAGCGTATTTCAGCTAACCTAGATAAGTCTGGAGAGGAAGAAGACGTTGAGTTACAAAAGAGTAACATCTGTCTAATTGGACCAACAGGCTCTGGAAAGACCTTCTTGGCGCAGACTTTAGCTAAAAGCTTAAATGTACCATTTGCAATCGCAGATGCGACAAGCTTAACAGAAGCTGGTTACGTGGGCGAAGATGTTGAAAATATTCTTTTGAAATTATTACAGGCAGCTGACTTTGATGTAGAATATGCGCAAAATGGTATTATCTATATCGATGAAATTGATAAGATTGCTCGTAAGGGTGAAAATGTTTCTATCACGCGTGATGTATCAGGTGAGGGTGTCCAACAAGCATTATTGAAGATTTTGGAAGGTACCATTGCAAATGTACCTCCTCAAGGTGGAAGAAAACATCCACATCAAGAAATGATTCAGCTTGATACGACGAATATTCTCTTTATCGTAGGTGGAGCATTTGACGGGATTGAAACAATCGTGAAAAACCGGATGGGTGAAAAAACGATTGGTTTTGGTAGCAACAACCGCAAATTACCAGAAAAAGAAAGCACAATGAAATATATTATTCCAGAGGATCTCTTAAAATTTGGGCTAATTCCAGAGTTTATCGGTCGCTTACCTGTAATGGCAGCACTCGATAAATTAACGGTCGATGACTTAGTACGTATTTTGACTGAACCAAAAAATGCATTAGTTAAGCAATACAAAAAGTTATTGTCATTAGATGAGACGGAATTAGTGTTTGAAGATGATGCATTACGGGCGATTGCACAAAAAGCCATCGAGCGAAATACAGGAGCACGTGGCCTGCGTTCGATTATTGAAGAAATCATGATGGACATTATGTTTGAAGTGCCATCTCAAGAGGAAATCGAGAAAGTAATCATCACTAAAGAAGCAGCTTTAGAAACGGAAAAGCCAACCATTATCTATGCCGAAAAAAAAGCAGGGTAATTTGGTAGGACCGCTGAAAAATTTATGGTAAAAGCATCCGGACAAGAAAGTGGAAGTCGTATTTAGTCTAGGAAATGTACAAAAGTACTACTAGGTTGGTCATTTCACTTGGCTTTGTCCGGTTTTTTATTACAAACGGAGGATTGAATATGAAAGTACACCACGCAGACATCGTGATTAGTGCTGTGTCACCTGCACAATATCCAGAGTCAGAGTTACCGGAAATCGCGCTTGCTGGACGATCAAATGTAGGGAAATCATCCTTTATTAATACCTTGATTGAACGAAAAAACTTAGCACGCACCTCTTCAAAACCCGGTAAAACACAGACACTTAATTTTTATAATATTGAAGATGTTTTGCATTTTGTCGATGTACCTGGTTACGGCTATGCAAAAGTATCTAAAACCGAACGAGCAAAATGGGGGAAAATGATTGAAACTTATTTGACGCAGCGGAGCCAGCTAAAAGCAGTGGTCTCATTAGTTGATTTTCGACATGAGCCATCAGTCGAAGATGTTCAAATGTACCAATTTTTAAAGTATTATGACATTCCTGTGATTGTGGTTGCCACAAAAATCGACAAAATTCCAAGAGGAAAATGGAACAAACATGAAAGCATGATTAAAAAGGCGATGACCTTTGAAAAAGAGGATACCTTTATTCTCTTCTCATCAGTTACGAAAGATGGCAAGCAACTAGCCTGGAATGCAATCGAAAAGGCAATAGGCTATCAAGCCTAACACAAGAGCACTGACTGATGATGCTTTCTACTACAAAAAGACCAGCAAATCCAAAGTTTGAAAAAAACTTTCGGACTTGCTGGTCTTTTTGTCTGTAGCTGAGTAATTTCATCTCAGTCTCTTAATTATTTTTCTTCTTTTTGTTCTTCGTCATCGTCTTTTGTCTTCAAAAACCGTTCGATATTGACTTCGTCTTTTTTAGTTTTTGTCAATTCATCTGGTAAAATAGCAAAGTCATCAAAACGACGATCTAATGTATCATCATATTGGAATTTTAAACCCATAGGAATCACCCTCCAGTAGACCTAGTTTACCACGACTATCTGAAAATAAAAAGAGGACTGAATATAGTGAACCCCAAAAGTTAGACTTTTTAACGAAGTAGATTAATTTCTACTTCGTTTTTTTAAT
>OMJG01000032.1_pt1 | contig 95904 bp, 90 predicted proteins | sample 1646431 | NCBI WGS metagenome assembly OMJG01 (sample SAMN03771674, study PRJEB25209) | food metagenome | isolation source: Cotija cheese | place: Mexico:Jalisco,Michoacan | collected 2011-12-12 | reverse complement strand
TGTTCGGATTAAACTTGTAATTTGCCATGGAAATAAAGTCCCTTTTTGGTGAAAAAGTGCTTAGAAATTTTTTTACTTATCATGACCTACATCTTCTCCAGCCCATGTCGCTGTTCTTCATCAATGATGTGCGTATACAGCCCGGTTGCACTAGTGGAATTTTGCCCCAGCTGGGTGGCGACTAATTGCTCATTTTTGGTAGCTAAATAGAGCTTAGAGGCAAGTGTATGCCGGAGCTTATGCGGCGTGATTCGCACCTTAAAGGCGCTGGAGTATTTGGCCACCATTTTTTCCATGGAATTGGCCTGCATGCGCGATGCGTGCCCACGATAGCTACTTAAGAAGAGTGCGCGGTCCTGATTCGTTGCGTGGTAGGTTGCCTGCCGCTGGTCAACGTAGGCTTGAATGTAGGGCAGAGTCCAGGGCGCAATAGGGACCGTATCCCGTTGACCACCCTTACGAATGACCCCAATAGTCCCCGTTTTAAGATTTAAATGGCGCAGGTCAGCATTGGCGGCCTCTGATACCCGCAAACCGCTACCTAATAAGAGTGCATTAATGGCGAGGTCACGCTGCTTATCGCGGTGAAAGTAGCGTTTCTGGGCTGGCGATAGTTTAGTCTCGTACTGTTGATCAATAAAATCCAAATAATCATGGTCAGTGTGGCCCAGCATCAGTTTGGTCTTTAAATTAGCCGCGCGGGTTGCATAGGTTTCGTTAGTTCGGACTAGGGCAATCTTATGCATCACGTTACGATTAAAGTAAGCCTCACCGTGCTCATCTTCTGTGTCTTCCGTTAAATACTTAAACAAGGAGGAAAGGGCATTCAAAGAACGGTTAATCGTTGGGTGTGTTCGACTACCACGAGCCCCAGTTAATTTGGATTGGTTTAGCAGGGCGGACTTGTATAATTCAACCGTTTCTTTTTTTAGTGTCGCTAAAACCTGAATATCAATTTCGCTGGGGTGGGGCGCTGATGTTAGTCCCTCACTGATTAACCAATTGAAGAACCGGCGAAACTCTGTTAAATATTGATAAAGCGTGGCTGGGGATAATGGAATAGTGGCTTTAGCTTGGTAATATTCTTGGACAAACCAGGGAGCGGTAGCCAATTCTTCATCAATTAATTTCAAATAATGCTGTTTCTCCATAGAAGTGGCCTCCAAACGTATGTTCTGTACTCATATTTTACTGACTTACTGACAGTTATGCAAGTCCCCCAGTCATTTTTAATCAAGTACTCTCTTTAAAATATTTGTTTTAATGAAAGTAGTATTGGCTTTATTAGCCGATCAATTTTTAGGAGATTGGCCATCTCTGTTAATGAATAGTCCCACAGTTTGCTAGGATTTACCGTTAAACGGCAATGTCTTAGCAATTTTACGCTTAGCAACGCCGATTTCATAGCGGATAATGCGCCTTAAAACGGTCAAACTTCATCAATTATCTGCTTCAAAAGTCCTTATAAACGCCGTCATATCAGCATTTAGCTGAATATAACCGATACAACTGAATTTAACTGAATTTAGCAGTATTGGCCAATAGCTATTGACGTTGATTCTAAGCACACGTTCAGCATTCAAATAGACTTGGTCATCACAACGCGTCCGCACAACACGCAAGCCTGATGGCTGATTTATTATGAAACAACAGACAGCATGCAATGACTTAGGAGATAACTGAGTGTGATTGGGTTCAGGCAACCACTCAGGAAAAGCATAAGCAAGCCAAGCGATTTTTGCTGGACAATGTAGCTGATTAGAAGTTATCAGCGTCTGGTTGCTAGTGACCAAAATGCTGGTAAATGATCTAATGTCGTTTAAACAGAATTAAACCGTCTAATCAAAACGAGGGTAGCTCATATGACCTAGCCAAATGAGAATTAACACTCTACTTTACATAATATATATTATCGAAAGTAGAGTGTTAATTCATTTTTGCCGGTTGTCCGCCCGATAATTCCCTAAAAAACCGCCATATGACTTTACACAATTACTGTAAATCATATGGCGGTTTCATTTATTTAGTTTAGCTTTAATCGTGTTAAAATCTCCCGTGTTAACGGCGTTAGTTTTGTTGGCAAGTCATCAAGTCCAAACCAATCAGTTGCGCTAGTTTCGTCATGATCTGGCAACGCTTGTCCTGTTACTTGCAAGGCATAAACTGCTGTGACGGAATCAATTTGATCACCATTGGGATACGTATACTGCATATTGGCACCACTTACGACCGTTAGTAATTGTGGCTGAACACCATCTAAGCCAGTTTCTTCGCGAAGCTCACGTCGAGCCGTGGTTGCTAGATCCTCATTTAATTCTTTGGATCCAGCCGGTAACCCCCATAAGTGATTATCCGTTCGTTCGACCAGCAGCAATCGCTGATCTTGCTGGACAATGGCGGCAGCACCGGCAACGATGAGTGGCTGCTGGCCTAATTTCTGGCGTAAATCTAAGACATATCCCATCAGCGTCACATCCTTTTTAGTCTATTTTATCACGCCAGTGTTTCTTGATAAAATCTTGACGGCCACCCATTTCCTCAATCTGATAACGGAAGGGATTCTTACGATAAAAATCTTGATGTTCTTCTTCCGCTGGATAGAAAGGTTGGGCCTCTTCAATGGTTGTGACAATTGGGGCATCAAACTGGCCGCTAGCAGCTAAGGCGGCTTTAGAGGCTTCGGCCACCCGACGTTGCTCAGGACTATTAACGAAGATTACTGGACGGTAGCTATCACCGCGATCTTGGAATTGACCACTAGCATCCGTGGGATCGGTTTGGTGCCAATAAATCTCCACTAGTTGGTCGTAACTAATCACTTTTGGATCAAAGGTAATCTTAACGGCTTCTGTATGGCCGGTCGTATGACTAGCAACTTCGGCATAGGTGGGATTAACCGTATGTCCCCCGGTATACCCAGACACGACGGATTGAATCCCTGGTTGTGTATCAAACGGTTGCACCATACACCAGAAGCAGCCGCCGGCAAAAATAGCCGTTTCAAATTCACTCATTTAAATTCCCCCTTAGCCAATTATCTATTAGTCCTTAAACAAAGCGTCAAAACCATGGTAACCCTGTGTTTCCAGCTCTGATGCCGGAATAAACTTTAGTGCAGCAGAGTTAATACAGTAACGTAACCCGCCAGCTTCTGTTGGACCATCGTTGAAAACATGACCTAAGTGTGAGTGCGCATCCGTACTCAACACCTCTTGGCGAATCATGCCAAATGAATGATCGGTATTCTCCTGCACGTTTTCAGCATCGATTGGTTTGGTGAAAGATGGCCAGCCACACCCGGCGTCATATTTATCAGTCGAGCTAAATAGCGGCTGTCCGCTGACAACATCGACATAGATACCTGGCTGATCAAATTGATCGTACTTCCCAGTAAAGGCTGGCTCCGTCGCTGCCTTTTGGGTGACCGCATATTCCTCAGCAGTTAAGCGTTGCTTCAGATCTTCTTGACTCTCATGCTTGTTCATTCAAATTCCTCCAATCAATTGTGCACAACTCAAGGTACTTCTTTAAGTCTAAATAAATTCAGCAGAAACACAACTATTTTGCCTTATCATTTATAAATTAAATTATGCGATCTAAAAAGTCGAGATTTTTAATCCCGACTAGTGACTAAAAACTCTAGTTAGAGGCCTGACCAGCAGGCGTTTGATAACGTAACTTGACCCCCTGAATATCGACCGGTTGAATCCCTACTTTGCGATTTCGATAGTACATCACACTTTGCTTGTCAGGGTTGTGAGCTAGCCCCATAACGTGTCCTAGTTCATGCTCCGCGACGGCCAACTGATTAGCCCGTGAGTAGTTGTATTCGTGTAGCAATGTAGGGTTAAGCGTCGCCGTAGCCCGTTGTAAATAGCTGTTTTTGGCTGTGTATTCGGTCAAACCGACATCTTCTCCTAGCGCGGCCGCTTCATGTTTAGAAGCGACCTTCAACGTTACTTGTGCCGCACTTGCCGCTTCATGTTTAGAAGCGACCTTCAACGTTACTTGTGCCGCACTTGCCGAGTCTGCTTTTTGAAAATGAAAAGCCCCCGTCTCGTTCCAGGCTTTAATAGCTTCCTGCCAAATTCTCCGGTAATACGGTGACTGAGCACTGATCGTGTAAGTGGCATGATCGGTGCTAAATCGTTCTGGACCAAAAGGTGTGCTGCTAGCGGATGCTGAGCTCCCACCAAGTTGTGTGACCATCAACAGGATTGTAACGACAGCGATTAGACTACCACGATACCAGTTTTTGATCATATGATCATTCCCTCTCTCGAAGGAAACTGACAACATCTACCATCAATCCGTATTATAAAGAAAGCGCCAATTAAAGCGAACAAAAACGCTCCAAACCACTCAAAAATTGGTCTGAAGCGTTCATAAGAATTGTTATTGACTTTTCAATTAAGCATTGAAAGCAGCTGTCAGTGGTGGCACCACTTGCTTCTTTCGGGAAACGACGCCAGGAAGACTAGCCCGATTATCCGTCAGAGTCGTATTAAAGGCCTTTTCAACCACTGACTTAGGTTCTCCGGCAACGATCATCTCTGAGTCGCTGTTGAGTACGTTGGTGGCCAACGTGATGAACAAATCATAACCATCAGCCGCCATTTCAGCTTGCATTTCTTTTTCTAAGCCAGCCTGCCGATCCAAAACGTCAGCTAAATCAACCGTATTGATTTGACCAATCCGTACTGAACGACCAGCCATATCAAAGGACTTAGCATCACCATCAATGAGTTCCTTGTCGCTCTTGACAGCCAGGTTAGTACCAGCTTTTAGCATGGCAATCCCATAACTTTGAACGTCTTCACCTGAAATTTCAGCTAAAGCCCGGACAGCTTCACGGTCAGCATCCGTGGTGGTTGGTGATTGCAGCAATAACGTATCCGAAATAATCGCTGATAACATCAATCCAGCTAGCTTAGCGGGAATTTCAATTTTAGATTCGTCAAACATTTCCGTTAAGATCGTGCTCGTGCAACCAACGGGTTCTGCCCGGTAGTATAGGGGTTGATCCGTCTGGAAGTTTGCGATCCGGTGGTGGTCGACAACGTGGCTAACCATTACCTTATCCAAATCACTAACACTTTGTTGTGCTTCGTTGTGATCAACTAACATAACCGTATCAACTTCGTTAGCTACTGTCTTGATAACTCGAGGAGCTGGTTCGTCGAAGTGGTTCAAAACAAAGTTCGTTTCCATGTTAGGATTGCCTAAAGCGACTGCTTCAACATCAAAGCCCATTTGGGTTTGGTAGTAGGCAAACGCCTTAGCAGCAACGATAGCGTCTGTATCAGGATTTTGGTGACCAAAGATTAATGCTTTACTCATGTGATAGAAACTCCTTTATCAAATAGTTTTAATTTAATTGGTTCCGAAGTTGTTTGAGCCGCGAAATATAGTCATCGGTATGCAAGTACCGGTCAAACTGTGCTAAGAAAAGGCTAATTCGCGGAATTTCTGCCTTGCCCTTACGAAAGACGAAGGCTAAATCAAACCGAATATTAGGTTCAAAATGTGCCGTCCAGGTGTTCGGCAAGTTATCTTGTCCAATCATAAATGAGTTGGGCAGAGCCGTTGAGACCTGCGTTTCCATTGAAAAATGAAGCAACTGGTTAGGCGTGGTAAAGTTAGCAACCCCTTGTGGAAAGTCAGCCAATTGGTTCTTGTAAGCTTCGTGAAGCGTCTGATCCAGGTAATAGCCCTCTGGATACATCGCCCATGGCTGCTCTGTGGTGTCCTTAAACTTAATTCGCCGTTTCTTAGACAATTGCTCATCATGGTGAATGAACAATAAATCATCGGAAATGATCTTTTTGGATTCGTAGGGTTTCCAATTCTTGATAGAGTCATCTGGCAAATACATGATGGCCAAATCAATTTTGTTATTCTCCAACCGTTCCCAAATCTCTTTACGCGTCAACATATGAAAGGAAATCTTCAGGTCAGGATTGCTTTGATACAAACCAATGGCGAAGTCTTCAAACACCGCGTCTTCAACCGAAGCTAATAGTCCAATGTTGATCTCACCTTGGGTCGCACTTGTCGATTGCTGAATCTCATCAGTCGCCTGATTGAGAATACCATAAATTTGGTGCGTTGCTTCTAACATGGTATAACCAGCGTCCGACAACCGAAGCTTCTTGCCTACCGAATAGAATAACGGCGCACCAACGGTCCGCTCCAGTTTTTTTATTTGTTGCGTTAATGCGGGCTGCGTAATTCCTAGAATCTGAGCAGCCTGCGTATAGTTCATCGTTTCTGCTAATTGTAAAAAGTACGTTAGAGTTTTAGAAGAAAAGATACTTTCTTGTTTCGTTTTCATCCGCTTCGTTCTCCTTATGACTAGTCAGACATGGGGTTAATGAGGCCGGTCTAATGGTTATTATTACTCTATAATAGGCTGTTTACAGTAAAAGCGCAACGATTTATCCTCACAAATTGGTGATCGGTTAACCCCTAATCTAGAACTAATTCGGCTGGCTTAACGCGTAGCTGTAGCGGCTGTCCTTCAACATCCGTATCAATAACAAATGAGCCATTGGAATACCGCCCGCTTAAGGGATGATCCGTTGGCATAACATCATGTGTCCGTTCACGGCTGGTCATAATTTCCAATGGCGGATTGCCAGCTGGAATTGTTATGAAGTCAACAATCCGATGCGGATCTCGTTTCAGTTCGCGCAGCACAATGACCCCACGTCGCGCACGACTGGTGACAGAAAGTTCCTTCATTGCTAAGCGTTTGAAGGCCCCACGTTGCGTAATCAACGCGATGGTATCGTTGTCAGTAACGAGGGCCAAATTAATGACCTCATCATCGTCACGCAGGTCCATTGAGCGAACCCCTGTGGTGCGGGCACCATTGACTGATACTTCATCGACTGGGTAGCGTAGCGCGTAACCGTTCTTAGAAACAAGCAAGATCCCCTGTTCCACAGGTTCGGTCAGATACTTCACCGCAACGACCCGGGCTTCCGCTGTTTTAAGCTTTTCATAAACGGCGGCGCGACTCTTATAAGTACGACCAGGTGTTAAATCAGCAAAGGCCGTTTGCTTAATGTACCCATCACTGGTTGCGATCAGGAAACGCCCGGGTTCTTTGAGCGTCTTAAAGGCAAAGGTGGCAACAATTTCTTCATCCGCAGCTAAACCAATCGTCTGAGAAATATGTTCCCCCGTCTCTTTCCACTTCACATCACTAATCTCATGAACTGGCCGGTAGATCAAATTCCCCTTGCTGGTAAACATCATCAAGTGATTCAAAGTACTAAGCTTTTGCATAAAGATGGGATAATCGCCATCTTTCAAGCCATTATCAGTTGGGTCCGAAGCAGTATATGACCGCACACCAGACCGTTTGAGATAGCCGTCGTGACTGACCAAGACCACGACATCTTCGTCAGCAACCGTCACCGTGGTCTTAATCTTCAAGTCTTCAATCTCATTTTGAATTTCTGTCCGGCGAGGATTGCGATAATCTTTGGCTACTGCCTTAAGTTCCTGGCGCAAGACGCTGTTTAAGGTTTTGGGTTCAGCCAAAATCTTATGATCCTGCTCAATTTCTGCGGAAAGTTTGGCGGATTCTGCCTCTAACTGCGTAACATCGGTGTTAGTCAACCGATACAGTTGTAAGGCGACAATGGCATCAGCCTGTTTCTCGGAAAAGTCATAGGCCTCAACCAAGTTATCACGCGCATCCCGCCGGTCCTTGCTAGCCCGGATGGTTTTAATAACTTGATCCAAAATTGACAAGGCTTTAATCAAACCAACAACAATGTGCTGCCGATCCAAGGCTTTTTGTAAGTTATATTCGGTCCGCTTGGTAATCACGTTACGTTGATGTTCCAAGTAGGCACTTAGAATGGTCTTTAAGCCTACGTGTTCAGGTCGTTGATGATTAATCGCCACCATATTAAAGTTATAGGTAATCTGTAGCTCGGTATTTTTGAATAGGTAGTTTAAGACCCCTTGCGCATCAGCATCCCGCTTTAACTCAATCGCAATCCGTAGACCATCCCGATCGGTTTCATCTCGAACTTCAGCTAACCCTTCAACTTTTTTATTCAAGCGAATTTCATCAATCTTTTTGACCAGTTGCGCCTTGTTAACTTCATAAGGAATTTCGGTTACGGTAATTTGACTCTTATTTCCCCGTAACGGTTCGATGGCCGTTTTCGAGCGAACAACAATCCGCCCCCGGCCAGTCTCATAGGCCTTAACAATGCCATCTTTCCCTTGAATGATCCCGCCGGTTGGAAAATCGGGTCCTTGAACAAAGGACATCAATTCTTCTAGCGTTGCCTTAGGGTGACTCAGCAAGTAGATTAAGGCATCCACGACTTCACCTAAATTATGCGGCGGAATTTCCGTGGCATATCCGGCGGAGATTCCCGTGGCACCGTTGACTAATAAGTTAGGAAAACGCGCTGGTAAGACAGTTGGCTCGTACTCCGTATCATCGAAGTTTAAGACCATCTCGACAGTATCTTTGTCGATGTCGCGTAGCATTTCCCCAGCTAGCTTACTCAGCCGAGCTTCTGTATACCGCATAGCTGCTGCGGGGTCACCATCCATTGACCCATTATTACCATGCATTTCAACGAGTGGTTCACGGACCTTCCAGTCCTGACTCATCCGAGTTAGCGCTTCATAAATGGAGCTGTCACCATGGGGGTGAAAATTACCCATGACATTTCCGACCGACTTAGCCGATTTACGGAAGCCCTTATCGTAGGTGTTGCCGTCCTTATTCATGGCAAACAAGATTCGCCGTTGAACGGGTTTCAATCCATCCCGAATATCCGGCAACGCCCGCTCTTGAATGATTGATTTGGAATAACGACCGAAGCGATCGCCCATGACTTCTTCCAAAGTAAGTTCTTGAATCTTTTGTCCTTCACTCACGAGATTTAACTCCTTTCAACGGTTATTGGTCTGACGTCTTATCGTTTTCTAGCAAACTGGTATCGTCATCTTCCAGGGTAAATTGTACATTACTTTCAATCCACTTACGGCGTGGTTCAACCTTATCACCCATCAGCGTTGTCACTCGGCGTTCAGCTAGCGCTGCGTCGTCAATTTGGACCCGGATAAGTGTGCGGTTGTCCGGGTCCATGGTCGTTTCCCAGAGTTGTTCAGCGTCCATTTCACCCAGACCCTTGAATCGCTGTAAGTGATACCCGTGATTCGCAATCTTCTTGGTCTTTTCGTTTAGTTCATCATTCGTCCAAGCATATTCAATCGTCGGTTTCTTCCCGGTCTTTTGAATCCGATACAGCGGCGGTAACGCAATGTAGATTCGCCCGGCATCGATCATGGGCCGCATATACTTGTAGAAGAACGTCAACAAAAGAATTTGGATATGGGCACCATCATCATCCGCATCGGTCATGATGATAATCTTATCGTAATTGGCGTCTTCGATATTAAACTCAGTTCCCACACCGGCACCGATGGTATAAATCATGGTACTAATTTCTTCATTTTTCATGATGTCGGGTAACTTGGCCTTTTCGGTGTTCAGGACTTTCCCCCGTAATGGCAGGATAGCTTGGAATTTTCGGTTACGCCCCTGCTTGGCTGAACCACCGGCGGAATCCCCTTCGACTAAAAAGAGTTCATTTTTAGCAGCGTTCTTTGATTGGGCAGGGGTTAGTTTTCCTGATAATAACCGTTCATGTTTCTTATGCCGTTTGCCATTACGACTTTCATCACGGGCCTTACGAGCCGCCTCACGTGCTTGGCGAGCCTGGGTCGACTTCTTGATTAACATTTTGCCAAAGTCGCCATTTTCCATCAAATAATAGCCTAATTGCTCACTAATGATGTTATCAACAATCGTTCGTGCTTCAGGCGTGCCCAGCTTTTCTTTGGTTTGTCCTTCAAACTGTAATAGGTCTTCGGGTACCCGCAACGAAATGACGGCAGATAACCCTTCACGGACATCGGTCCCTTCGAGGTTCTTGTCGCGTTCTTTGAGCAGGCCAACTTTACGGGCATATTCATTAAAGGCTTTGGTCCAGCCGCTACGCATGCCGGCCTCATGTGACCCGCCATCCTTGGTCCGCACGTTGTTCACGAATGATAATAAGTTTTCAGTGTAGCCATCGTTGTATTGCGCGGCCACTTCTACTTCAATGCCATCTTTACTGCCATCAAAGTACATGATGTCACCTAACGTGTCTTTATCTTCGTTCAGGTAACTGACGAATTCTTTGATTCCGGATTCGAAATGGTATTCTTCGGTTCGTTCTTGCCCCTCGCGTTCATCCGTTAGGGTAATCTTGACGCCTTTCAATAAGAAGGCAGATTCACGTAACCGTTCCGCTAGGGTGCCGAAGTTATAAACAGTTGTGGTGAAGATTTGGCTATCGGGCTTAAAGTCAATGGTCGTTCCGTTGTGAGCGCGCGTATTACCCAGCTTCTTTAAGGTACCTTGTGGATGACCGCCCTTAGCAAACTTTTCCTGATAACGAACGCCGTCACGGACAATGGTCACCGTTAATGAACTAGACAAGGCGTTCACAACAGAAGCTCCCACCCCGTGTAGCCCACCGGATGTTTTGTAGCCACCTTGGCCGAACTTTCCTCCGGCGTGTAGCACCGTTAAAATAACTTCGGGTGTTGGAATCCCTGAGGCATGCATCCCCACTGGCATCCCCCGACCGTGATCAACGACTGTGATGCTATTGTCCTGACGGATCGTGACATTAATTTCCTTGCCATAACCCGCCAATGCTTCATCAACGGCGTTATCAACAATTTCATAGACCAAGTGGTGCAGGCCCCGGCCGTCAGTTGAGCCGATGTACATACCTGGACGTTTACGGACAGCTTCCAATCCCTCCAAAACCTGAATGGAGGAATCGTCATATTTTGGTTTTGCTTTCGCCATGCGTAAATCCCCTTTACTTTACTTTTTTAGATGATACTGGTAGTTTACCCCTAACCGAACGTATGTTCAAATAAATGGACTAAATGGCTAGGCAGAGGTATTCAATAACTTCATAATCATACCACAGGAAACTAAAAACTGGCTAGAGATTCCATAGAATATTGGCGTTCTCGTGAAAACATGCTAGAATATAAATCAGCTTAGCGGTAACGATTACCTGATTGGCGGTCGTCATCGCAGTTCAGAGCGGAGGAAAACTTGTGAAATTGATTGGTTTACTCATCGTGGCCTACCTTCTCGGAGCGATTCCTAATGGCGTCTGGGTTGGTAAAGCCTTTTTTCAAACGGATATCCGTCAAGCGGGGTCTGGAAATATTGGCACGACGAATACTTATCGGGTCTTAGGCCCCTATGCGGGAACCATTGTGATGGTGCTGGACATCGCTAAAGGATCAGTGGCGACGTTATTGCCAATGGTGTTTCACGTTCAGACGGTCTTGGGAACGGCGACACCCCTGCTATTTGGCCTATTTGCGGTCTTAGGGCACACCGTTTCCATCTTCGATCACTTCAAGGGGGGCAAAGCCGTCGCGACCTCAGCGGGGATGCTCTTGGCCTATAACCCCATTATGTTTGTGATTGCCGCTGGATTGTGGGTCAGCTTAATCTACTGGACTAGCATGGTCAGCCTTGCTAGCATGATTGCCTTTACCCTGATTACCCTGATCTCGTTAGTGTTTCAGGATTGGTACTTAACCGGCATTGCGCTAGTCTTGACTGTTTTTGTCTTCTATCGTCATCGCAGTAACATTCAACGGATTCGTCAAGGAACTGAGTCAATGGTTCCTTTCGGCCGGGGTTATCATCGCCGGCAAGCTAAATAACCTGAAAAAGGACCCATTCGACTGGTTTACTGAGTTGGATGGGTCCTTTTTGTTTAAAAATAAGTCACTTGATAGGCAGCTTGGAAATGTTGTTGCGCTGCCAGATGATGAATGGCAACCTTGGTCGTCAACTCACCGGTGGCCTGGACATCGTCAGCTAATCCCCACCAAGGTTCTAAACAAACAAAGGGAGCTTGTTTGGGATATGGTGACCAAATTCCCAAGTAAGGCGCCGTGGTTGTTAGTGCTACCCCGTGGTCATTAGTTGGCGTACTTAACATGACAGTCGTCTCGCCGTCAAGGGTCAGGACTTGCGCGTCATGAGCAAATAACCCGTGATCTAGTCCTAATGGTTGGGTCAGATCGAGTGGCTCAGTATGCTGGCTGTCACTATAAGGACCAACCAGTGGCACGCGCTGATACGTCCTTTTCGGTGAAACGGTCACTTGATAATCCGTGAAGTCCGCTAAGGCATCCCCTAACGGCACATTGAATCCTGGATGTGCGCCGATAGAAAATGGCAGCGTGGTGGTTGCTGGATTAAAGACATCCGCTGAGAAGCGTAATTGATGGTCAATGAGTTCAAACGTCACCGTTAACGTGAAGTCTGCTGGAAACAAGGCCCGACTTTGGTCATCAGCCGTTAATTCCAGTGTCACTTGCGTTGGGGTTTGATCGATGACCGTAAATTCACGGTCACGAGCGAACCCGTGTTGGGTCATGTGATAGGTCGTTTCGCCTAATCGGTATTGATTGTCTTGTAGACGGCCCACAATCGGAAATAGGATCGGCGCATGCCGTCCCCAGTAGGCTTTGTCAGCTTGCCACATATATTCGAGTTGTGTTTCATTATCGACCACACTGGTTAACTCGGCGCCCAGTGGATTGACTTTAACGGTCAGATAGTCATTTTTAAGGGTGAGCATCTAATTCCTCCTGCACAATTGGTATAGAGCATTCACCTACTATCATACGCCATCTACACAAAAGGACCAAGACAAACGTGTCTTGGTCCTTAAAAAATTACAGAATATACCGTGATAGGTCCTTGTTTTGGACGATATCACCGATTTTATCATTAACATAGCTTTCGGTGATCGTAACATCCCCGGTCCCCATGTCTGGTCCCTCGTATAAGAGGTCTTCCAACAGTTTTTCTAAGACCGTTTGTAATCGACGAGCACCAATGTTTTGGTTTTCATGGTTTAACTCAAAGGCTAATTCCGCAATTCGTTCGATGGCTTCCATGGTAAAGGTTACCTTCACATTATCGGTCCCAATCAGCGCAATGTATTGCTTAATCAAAGCGTTGTTGGGTTCCGTTAAGATGCGAACGAAGTCGGCCTTGCTAAGATCGTTGAGTTCTACACGAATTGGGAAGCGACCTTGCAATTCTGCAATCAGATCACTTGGTTTAGACTCGGCAAAAGCGCCAGCTGCGATGAAGAGAATGTGATCCGTATCGATGGTCCCATACTTGGTCTTAACCTGGGTACCTTCTACGATTGGTAAAATATCGCGTTGGACCCCTTCACGGGAGACGTCACCACTATTTTGGCTACTGCCCTTGGCAATCTTATCAATTTCATCCAGGAAGATAATCCCAGTATTCTCGGCCCGCTTAATCGCATCATGATTGATATCAGCGTTGTTGACCAACTTTTCGGATTCCTCAGCCACCAGAATCTCACGAGCTTCGGCAACCGTTACCGTTCGTTTGATCCGCTTCTTCGGCATGATGGACCCTAACGTGTCATTTAGGTCGATGCCCATTTGGCCCAGCATGTTGTTATCTGTCGCATTAGCTTGTTGGGGATCATCCATCTCGATTTCCACCATGTGGTTTTCGAGTAATCCCTGATTCAGCTGTTCCGTCAGCGATAAGCGTTCATTACGAATCTCATCGGTGACTTCCTCTTGATCATTTGGTGCCGTCGGTGTTTGCCCGTTTTGCATCTGGGTAAACATATTCATCATATTGGCAAAATCATTGTTGTTCTTATTTTCTTTTTTCTTGGCTGGTGCGAGTAGCTTGACCAAACGCTTATTGGCCGCTTGGGTCGCATCAGCCCGAACATTTTTAAATTGATCTTGCTTTTGCATGCTAACGGAGACTTCGACTAGGTCACGGACCATTGATTCGACGTCACGACCGACATAGCCGACCTCCGTGAACTTACTAGCTTCAACCTTTGTGAAAGGTGCGTGGACGATCTTGGCCAATCGCCGAGCAATTTCAGTTTTCCCGACCCCGGTCGGTCCAATCATTAGCATGTTCTTAGGTGAAATCTCTTCTTGCATGGCGGGATCAAGTTGCATCCGCCGGTAACGGTTACGTAAGGCAATGGCAATCGCCTTTTTGGCTTCATCTTGGCCAATCACATATTGGTCTAATAAGCCGACAATTTCTTTTGGTGTTTTATCAATTGCGTCCACGGTAAATCCCCCGTTCATTACAGTTCTTCTGAAATAACATTTTCGTTGGTAAAGATATCAATGCCACCGGCAATGTGGATGGCACTTTCAGCAATTTCCTTAGCGCTCATATCCGTGGCGTGGTGATGAAGTGCCGTTGCTGCAGCTAAGGCAAAGTTACCACCAGATCCAATGGCTAAGATGTCGTCGTCTGGTGCAATGACTTCACCTGAACCGGAAACCAATAGCATTTCATCCTTATCCATCACAATGAGTAAGGCTTCCAGCTTTTGCAGAGCCTGGTCAGAACGCCATTGCTTAGCGAGTTCAACCGCTGCTCGTTGTAAATTACCACTGTATTCATTGAGTTGGGCTTCAAACTTTTCTTCTAGGTTAAAGGCATCGGCCACGCTGCCGGCAAAGCCGACGACAACTTGATTGTTGTAGATCCGGCGAATCTTGTGGGCCGTCCCCTTCATAATAACTTTTTCACCCATGGTTACTTGACCGTCGCCGGCCATAGCATTGTGACCATTGTGCCGGACAGCACAGATGGTCGTTGCTTCAAATTTTACTGGCATGATTTAATCCGTCTCCTTTGATGATGTGTGTTCTGACGTTGCTCGCGGAAAGAATTGACGATAATCTCGTTGTAAGTGTTCGCGCGTCACGTGGGTATAAATCTGGGTGGTTGATAGACTACTGTGGCCTAATAGTTCCTGCACCGAGCGTAAATCAGCCCCGCGATTTAGTAAATGAGTCGCAAACGTATGCCGCAACATATGGGGATGAATATCCGTTGTTAGCGTACTACGCTTGATTATTTGATTTAACAGGTACGTCACACCGGCGGACGTGAGTTGTTGTCCCCGGTGATTGATGAACACGTAGGGGTGATCTTGCTGGTACTGTGTCATCAATGGGGTTCGTGCAGTGTCAAAATAAGTTTGCAACGCATCGCTGGCGTAGTGACCAAACGGGACGTAACGTTCCTTATTGCCCTTCCCATGAATCAACATGATCCGGCCGTCAAAGTCAATCTCCGACAGGGCCAAGTTAACGCACTCACTCACCCGGATACCGGTGCCATAAAGAACTTCTAACAACGCGGTATCTCGCGTGGCAAGCTGCTCATTTGGATTAGCCGCGGCTGCGGTAAACAGGGCCGTCATTTCCCGTTCGTAGAAGAAACGGGGTAAATGATTCTGATGACGTTTGAGCTGTACGTAGGCAAAGGGATCATCTTGTGCCTGCCCATTACTCATGAGAAAACTATACAGTGACCGTAATGTCGATAGCTTCCGCGCAATCGTGGTTCGCGCATAGTGCCGATCATACAGGTCGCTCAGATAAACCTCAACATCCAATTGATCGATGGCTGTCCAGGGTTTCTCGCCACCATTATCGGCTAAGAACTGGACAAACTCACTTAAATCTTCATGGTAAGCTTTAACCGTTTCCGCAGAGTACTGGCGTTCACCACTGAGATACGTCATAAAAGCTGTAATCGCCCGATCCAAGCTACCCCCTCCTGTCTGTGTTAATGCTAGCAAACAGACTTAAAAAACTCAACTAACTCATCAAAAACCCAGTACACTTTAATAAATTAGAGCAATCAACAACGTAAAAACACGACGACCTTGACCAGATATAGTCTGGCAGGTTGTCGTGTTTTGCTTAATCTTTACTTTTGGGGTGCTTCTTCGTAGTCGCCATTTGGGCAGACAATCTGACTACCGCCCCGAATCTTCTTGGCAACGAGGTAATGACCATCTTTAGGACAGTCACGACCGACTGGCTTGTCCCAAGAGACAAAGTCACAGTCTGGATAACGGGAACAGCCATAGAAAATCCGGTTCTTCTTTGACTTTCGTTCGATCACTTCACCCTTGTGGCAAACGGGACAGGTCACCCCGATTTCCTTAACGATTGGCTTTGTGTTACGACAATCAGGGAACCGTGAGCAAGCGTAGAACTTACCATAGCGGCCCATCTTGATGACCATTGGCGCACCACAAATGTCACAATCAAACCCGGCTGGTTCATCCCGAATTTGGATCTTTTCAATCGCATCTTCGGCATGGGCCACTTCGGTTGAGAATGGCTTGTAGAAACTATCAATGACTTTCACCCAGTCTTGTTTGCCGTCTTCAATCCCGTCTAATTCGTGTTCCAAATCAGCGGTAAAGTCAACGTTAACCACATCAGGGAAGTAATCGTTGATAATGCCATCGACGATTTCTCCTAGTTCAGTTGGTTCGAACCGCCGACCGACAAGTTTGACGTAGTAACGACGTTGGATGGTATCCAATGTCGGGGCATAGGTCGATGGCCGACCGACACCATTTTCTTCCAAGGCCTTGATTAAGTTGGCTTCGGAATACCGTGCAGGCGGCTGCGTAAAGTGTTGGGCCGGATCGGTTTTTGCTAATTTGACCTGATCGCCGATTTCTAGGTCGGGCAACAGGTTATCCTTTTCTTTGTTGTCCTTATAGATTTTTAAGAACCCTTCGAACTTCATTTTAGACCCGTTAGCCCGGAAAGTGACGCCGTTTTGTTCCAACGTTACAGCCATGGTATCCATAATGGCATTCGTCATTTGACTGGCCACAAATCGATTCCAGATGAGTTGATAAAGCCGGAATTGGTCCTTCGTCAACCGTTCCTTTAGGCTAGCTGGTGTCCGGAAAACAGATGTTGGACGAATCGCTTCATGGGCATCTTGCGCCCCTTCTGGCAATTTTCCTTTGATTGGCTTAGTCGCCGCGTATTCAGCACCGTACTTTTCATGAATGAACGTGGATGCCTCATGCTTGGCGATATTAGAGATCCGTGTGGAGTCAGTCCGCATATAGGTAATAAGCCCTTGCGTGCCTTCCTTACCGAGGTTAATCCCTTCGTAAAGCTGTTGAGCGGCCATCATGGTCTTTCGCGTCCGGAAGTTTAGCTTCCGGTTAGCGTCTTGTTGCATAGAACTGGTGGTGAATGGTGGTTGAGGGGTCCGTTTGCGTTCCTTACGGACAACATTGGTAATGTCGAAGTTCCCCTTTTTGTCGAGCTTGCTCAATACGGCTTGTACCGCATCATTATCCTTCAAGCCCGTCTTTTTACCGTTTAAGCCGTAAAAGCTGGCAGCAAATGTGTGCCGTGCTTTCTTGAATTCACCGTCAATCGTCCAATATTCTTCGGGGATGAAGGCTTTAATTTCTTTTTCCCGTTGAATAATTAAAGATAAGGCAATTGACTGTACCCGACCAGCACTTAACCCCTTTTTAACCTTTTTCCATAGTAGGGGTGAAATGGAATATCCCACTAGGCGGTCCAAAATTCGGCGGGCCTGTTGGGCATTAACCAAATTCATGTCGATAGAGCGTGGTGTTTTAAAGGCTTCTTTGACAGCATCCTTGGTAATTTCATTAAATGTCACCCGGTTTTTATCCGTCACGTCCAAATTTAACACGTGGGCTAAATGCCAAGCAATCGATTCCCCTTCACGGTCCGGGTCAGATGCGAGATAAACGGCTTTGGCCTTTTTGGCTTCTGAGCGTAGGCCCTTGATCACATCGCCCTTACCCCGAATGGAAATGTAATGGGGATCGTAGTCATTTTCCGTGTCAACTCCCATCGAACTTTTGGGAAGATCCCGGACGTGTCCCAGACTCGGAACCACCTTATAAGTTCGGCCTAAATATTTTTCAATTGTTTTCGCTTTGGCCGGTGACTCAACAATCACTAACTTTTTTTGCGGTTTGCGCCGCGTTTTGGTTTTAGCTTTTGGCTTTGCTTTTGTCGGCAACTCACATTACTCCCTCGTATGATAGACAGCGGATCCCATTATGACGCGGATCGTGGTCCCTATCGCATTATTTTTCCTGGCGAATTTCTCGCTCGCTAAATCTTTCACTATAATCTCACATATAATATTTCAAGTCATAGTCGCTTGTCAACTAAAACTTCTTCTATTATATGTTCAGAATTCAGGATTGGTTTCGCCCCGGCCAAGATTAATTCATTGGTTCCGACCGAATTGGGGTTGTCCAAACTCCCCGGAACGGCCAAAACATTTCGGTTCTCCTGTAAGGCAATATTAGCCGTAATTAGACTGCCCGAGTGGCGAGCGGCTTCGACCACCAAGGTGCTTTGTGAGAGCCCGGCGATAATTCGATTACGTTCTGGAAAGTGATGGCGGGCGCCAGCCGTCCCCCAGGGATATTCAGATATGACTAAATGATGGTGGGCCAATTCCGTCATGAGATCGCGATTACCGGCCGGATAACAATGATCAAGCCCGGTTCCAATCACGGCGATTGTCTTACCACGATGGGCTAATGCCGCTTGATGCGCCAGTGTATCCACGCCTTGGGCCAAACCGGATACTAGACAGACCTGCTGACGGACGACTTGCGGTAATAACCGGCGCATGGCACGTAAAGCATAAGGACTGGGTTGCCGTGAGCCCACGACAGCCAGTTGCGGCCCCGTTAGCCATCGGAGATCGCCTAAATAGTAGAGGACGACAGGTGGTGCATAAGTTTCGCGCAATTGTTCTGGATAAGCAGCATCGACAATGGTCAAACAGCCCGTGTGCCGCTGATTTTCAGTTACGCGTTTGGCTAATTGGGACGTGAAGACCTGTTGCAGTACTTGGGTGCGATCAGCGGAAATGGCCGCCTCTTGGCAGAGACGATTCAGATCGGCCGGTGTTAGTGCCGTAATTGTTGGATGTTCCGTTAGCCAGTGCCAGCAAGCACGCCGGGTCTGTTGACCAACCCCAGTTAGTAATGGTAAGCGCAGAAAAAAATCACGAAGTGGCAGTTGCATATCGCAACCTCCTTATCCCTTTTCGGGTTAACTCCGTGATTAAGACTGTAAAATTTTTTGAACGGGTGAAAAGGTTCGACGATGGATCGGGGTAACGCCACGATCGGCTAAACCTTGTAAATGCTCGGCCGTGCCATACCCCGCATTTTGGGCAAAGCCATAGCCCGGGTAAAGTTCGTCATAAGTGGCCATTAAATGGTCTCGATAAACCTTCGCGACGATGCTAGCGGCTGCTACACTGGCGCTCTTAGCGTCCCCCTTAATCAACCGAATCTGAGGGACGTCAACGGGAATCTGCATCGCATCCACAATGAGTTGCTGAGGTGCGAGGCCTAATCCCAAGACAGCGCGTTGCATAGCGACTCGAGTGGCTTGGTAAATATTGATTTGGTCAATGAGTGCCGGACTACCGATACCAATGCTAACCGACTGGGCTTGAGCTAAAATTAAGGGATACAAGCGTTCCCGTTCTTTGGCAGTTAGCTGCTTGGAGTCATTAACGAGCGGAATATCAAAATCCGGCGGTAAAATAACCGCACTCGTCACGACTGGTCCAGCTAATGGGCCACGGCCGACTTCATCAATACCAGCAACCCGTTCACCACGGGCCCAAAACGGTCGTTCGTAATGCAAGCGTGCCTGAAAGGCCTGTTCAGCGGTCTCAGCTTTCGCCAGTCGGTGTTGAATCTGTTTTAGGAGTAGTTGGGCCCCTTTACGTGAATCGGCCGCTAACGACGCGAGACGGCTATCATTGAGGTCGGCAATATCGGCTAAGTCTTGCTTAAGTTGGGCCAGGCTGGGTTGTTTACTCATGATCATCAGTTGCTCGTGGAGCACGGTCAAGGGTAAAACCACCCAGCTTTTTACGCCGAGCGTCTAAAATTAATCGTTCGCTAGCCCGTTCATAGTCGTCGCGCATCCCAACTTTTTCGGTAATTTTCAGTAACAGGTCGACATCACTAAGCTCTAGGTCATTCGTTGCCAAATGGTAGCGGTCAATCAATGCATCGGCGTGATATTGGCGAAAGAAGTTCAAGGCAAATAACGCTACATCATCTTTGGCATATAGCTTTTCTTTGATGGCTCCAGTCAATGCTAGTTTTTGCGCCGTTTCTTGGTCCTTGAACTTGGGCCATAAGATGCCGGGGGTGTCCAAAAGCTCTAGGTGCTTGCTGGAACGTAGCCACTGTTGGCCCTTAGTCACTCCTGGTGTGTCGCCCACCTGAGCGGCTTTACGCTGAACTAAATGGTTCAGCAGTGTGGACTTTCCCACGTTGGGAACCCCAACGGTCATGGCCCGCATTGGTCGTTCTTTCAGCCCTTTGGCTTTTTCGGCTGCGAGCTTGTCGGCGAGAATACTGGCCGCAATTTTGGTAATTTGCTTGGGCGTCACGTTGGCCCGCGAATCGATCGCAATAGCGGGTTGGTGCTGCTCACGGTAATACGTCAACCAAGCCGCGGTCTGTTGCGGATCGGCCAAGTCTTTCTTGGTTAAGATAATGAGATGTGGCTTGTTTTTGGCAATCCGCGTCACTTCCGGATTACGGGAAGCAGCGGGAATCCGTGCGTCGACTAGTTCAAACACGATGTCGACAAGGTGAATATTTTCCTCCATCTGGCGGATGGCCTTAGCCATATGCCCGGGGAACCATTGAATGGTACTCATAAGTTGTACTCCTTTGTTAGATCAAGGTATTAGGCCTTTTCTTATTTATGAAGTTTACCGCATATTTGTTCGCAACGCGGTAGCTTGCTTGGCGTGGTTATCACTTGAACGCTTTTGAAGTGGCGATGTACTGACGTTAGAAAGACGTTGGGCCAATCAGGTAATCGCTAAAAAAGATTGGGTGTAGGTCATCGCATTTCATTTTACCATTTTCTTGGCTACTTTAGATATACCTGTTGTTCCCTAAGCCCAAGTTGATTACTTAGCAGGCAACTCTATACCAGCTAATGACTTAGCACCTCTGTTATCTTTTGCAAATCTGAGCGACCGGGAAGCTCGTTGATATACCGGCTCAACTTTAACGGATCACAGAGTTCACTTTGGAAGTAATTCCGCACAGCTTGATTACGATCATATTTAGCAATCGTTTTGAAGCGAAAAGCGTCTATCAATGACCGCTCTGGGTCATAAATGTTCAATGAACCACTATCCTCCTCTGTCCGAACGGATGTTAGACCGATTGGGTAATAGCGTTCGTCAACGTGGTGAATTGAAACGATATGCCGTTCAAATTCGGTTGGAATTCGGTAGCCTCGGGGCACTGTTAAGTCTAAATAGGTGAACTGGCGGTCGATAAGGTGCCACCAGCTTAAAGCCGTTTGCCCAGAAATTACTGCTTTGGGGTAACGTAATTGAATTGCTAAAAAGTCATCATTTGAGTAGCTTTCATTGGTCCATAATTGGACACCAGCGCGTCCGGTACCGAAGCGCGCAACCTCACCCGCTGCAACTAACTTGTTCAAGTAGTATTTTGACAGACCGACCGCTTTTGCCTCACTAGTCGTAAAGATAGCATTTAGTTGAAAGAGCTTTGGCATCAATGAATCTACATCCACTTTTATCACCTCGTACAATATTATTTTAAGATTATAGCACTAATCATCAAAAAACGTTTGCCATTGTGGCGTGAGAACGTCTGTTTTGGTTATCACGTAATGAACCCACACCCTTCACCAATAAACTTAATTACCTGTAGTTTAGTAATCTCTAAGAAGGTGGCAAGTGATGAAACGATTGGGTCAAGTACTAAGCACATCGTCATTCCACGATATTTTTGTCATTCCAATTGCCAGATATACTTCAGTTTATTTGAAATCGTTACCACTTTTATCGTACTTACGCTATTAACTGGCCGGTACGCCAGACGTTATTAATTTGAGCTTCTTCAAATGCGATGCGAATAGAAATTCAAAATAGGGACATCCTTATGAATTAAATAGTCACCCAACTTGGTCTCCAAACAAGAAATTTTTTTATCATCTGTCGCACCGTCAGTTGCCCTATCAAGGTTAACGGGTATAATCCACGCCCATTTTAAATAAGTTCGTAGATACTCGTTGATTTCAGCGTCTGTCTGATCGCTGGGATAATGCCATAAAACCATAGATGCCGTCCCACTTAGCCGTTTTTTGCTTGAATAAGTCATCACGGTTAGACGTGGATTCTTTCCCCTTATGTAACACCTTTTTAAAAGAAGTCTGACCCACCGTAACGACCATACCATCTTGACGCTGGGTAACCCATAAATATTTGTGCGTATCTCGGTCACCAACGGCTTGGATAATTTGTTGGTGAACACCGTCGATGAACCTATTCGTTGAATTATCTCCGTAGCCACTTTGATCCAGTCCCGAGTATTTATGCAGGTCCACTGGAATGGGTTCTCCCGCTAAGTGCTGATCGGCAGCTTCCGACCATTGACCAAGAAGACATTGTACCTGTTCTTTAGACGTCGCCAGAGATTTTCGGCTTTCTCGGTATTTTTTATCTTGAAGTCCCGCCATTTCCTTACGAATTTCCAAGGCTGGCCGTCTTCGCTCAGCCAGCTCTTCGAGTCGTTGCTGCTCACGCTCATCCATCTTGATTACCCCCAGTGATTTATTAATATGCTTACTTAAGTATACGGCTTACCAACTGTCACACAAAATAAAAAAGCCCTCAACCGAGGACTTTCACATTAAGCCAACGCCGCCAAATACAATTGCCAAGCATCATCGAAGATGGTCATTGATGGCAAATACGGTGCGTTTTCTTCTAAATACTTAGAGAGTGGTTCGAATTGCGTCTCTTGCTTGGGAAATGAGCTGTCCAAAAAAGCATTGTTGGCAAAACTAGCCACGGGATCATAACTCTCCGGATTACGTTGGGTCATTAGAAATTCATAAAATGTTTTGGGCATATGCCCCTCCTTAATTCTTAGGAATTCGTGCTTGGAAGACGAAGTTCCCGTCTCCTGACAGGTCAATCTTCTTAGCAGCAAATGATAACTTTTTACCATTACCGATCGCTGTTAGATGTAAGGTCATGGTTTTATCTGCCGTGTTCATGGCCACCCAGTTGGGCAATGGATAATTCTTAGCAATATAATTCATCACAAAACTAATCGGCACGGGGAGTGAACCGATCGATAACTTCTGCGCTTTTAATTGCACATCGCCAGACGGTAGGACTGTGGGTTTAAAGAGCAAGACAAAATTAACGCTGGCGCCTAAAACTTTAGTGGATCCGGTCAACATCGCGTGATCAGATACCTGAAAGCGATATTTCATGGTCGAATGTTTCAATGATTTATTTACATAGTAGTCGGCCAAAGCGTTGACCTGTTTCTTATTAAGTGCCACGTCAATATTCGTGGTTCCTGTGGCGACCTTTGCCGTTGAAGTCACTTTAGTGGGTGTAAATGCCTTAACACTCACCGTGACCGTGGTGACCAATAACACAGCTACTAGCGCAATGAACCCCCATTTCCACCAATTCGTCTGCTTAACAGGCATGGTTTGTCGTTCCATATAAAACCCCTCCTTTATTTCATTAGCCACTGTTGATGGGCCTGCATTTGCTTAAAAACATAACGCGTCATGAGTCGATAGCCTTTGGCATTCGGATGGAAATGGTCAGCCGATGAAAGATAATCGTTTAGCTCATCCGTACTACTGCTGGCCAAAATGAGTGTTTGGAAGTTTTGCGTGGATAGCTGACCATCATTATTCTTTTTGGCCGTTTGTTTCAGTTTGGTTTGTTGAGCCGCTGTTTTAAATTGACCGACTGACAGAGCCCGGTTAATATCGACCATATACAACTGGCTAAATTGCCCGGCTGTTTGCTTGGTAGCCACATTCCAACTATTAACAGCGTTGGTAATCTGTGACAGATTGGCAAAGTACACGTAGATTGGATTGTAAATGGTGTACAAGTATATCGGCGCACTTGGATTATAGTGGCGAACGGTGGTTAACAAACGTTTCAATTTCTTTTGATAAACCGTTTGGGCGGATCTCAGCTGATGGGTCAACTTCGCCTGCTGATTAATCGTGACATTTTTAGTCAGGGTTTGTAGCAGATCATTACCGCCGACCGTCATCACAATTGCCTGGGCCTTTTTTACTTGACGCTGTTGGGTTCGGCTATTGATCAACCGGGTTTCAATCTGGTCACTACGGTCACCCGACTTGCCAAAGTTATGCATCACCACTTTAACATGATCTTTCTGATGAATCATCGTTTTTAGTCGACCGGTATAGCCACCTTGTTTTTGTGTATCACCCACACCCTCGGTTAAGGAATCACCTAAAGCCACCACCCGAACGGTAGATCGCCGATTTTGTGTCTGATTGGGCGATTGTGTGGTTCGCACGCCAGGATGCCAGTAAGTTAACGCGGCGAGCACCACCAGCGCCAAGAGCAGAGTGACACCCACCACCTTACTCAAGTTTTTAAGTTTCATTTAAAATCCCCCTCAGGATAAAGAAAAAGCGGTGGACCAGCCACCCCTTTTCGGTCAATGCGTTCCTATTTTGTCGGATCGGTGTAGTACATTAACGCAAAGGCACCCGGGCCACCATGCGTGGCAATAATTGGCACCGTTTCTCTGACTAAGGCATCCTTACCTGGAACGACTTCACTGAGGTGTTGTTTGATCTTATCTACGGATTCAAAAGCTTCAACGTGAGAAATCCCAATAGCAACGATGTCCGGTGTCTGTTTCAACTGTTCGTAGACTTTGTCAAAATACCGGTCAATAGTCTTCATTCCCCGGCCCTTAGCCCGAATCTTCAGTTCGCCACCAGTGACTTCCAAAACAATCTTGATATTCAACAGTGAGGTAAGCATCCCAGCAGCCCGGCTTAAACGCCCGCCCTTCAAGATGTTCTCTAACGTTACCACACCCATGAAGAGTTTGGTATGGTCCCGTACGGCTGCCGCTCGAGCCAAGATTGCCGCCTTGTCAGCACCTTCTGCTGCTAATTTAGCTGCTTCCACGACTTGGAAAGCCAACGCCTGATCGGTCGTTTGACTATCAACCACGGTGACATCGGTCTTAGATAATTGCGCGGCCTGCTCTGCCGTATGAACCGTGCCACTAATGGCTGCCAGCATATTAAAGCAAATCACACTACTGCCATCTTCACCTAACTTATCAAAAGTTTCGACAAACGATCCTAATGGTGGCTGACTCGTCTTCGGCAACGTTTTCGCCGTTTTCATTTTTTCAATAAATTCTTTATTCGTAATTGATTCTCGTTCAACGTAAATTGTGTCATCAATCATTACCGTTAACGGGATAATTGTGATGTCATAGTCTGCAATCTGTTGATCGGTTAAGCCAGCAGAAGAGTCTGTGACGATTTTGATTTTAGCCATGGGGATCCCACACTTTCTGACCAGAAATTTTGGTTTATGCTACAATATGCGTAATGAAACATACGGTAATAGTATAGCAGAGTTATGGATAATTTTCAGTAGTTGTTACTAACTCACCGGTAACGGTTAGTCAAAGACTATTACCGACAAATTAAGGGAGGGTTTCATTTGACAAACGGACACAGCCGCGCATATCAAATCATTAACGAGGTGCTTAACGCCGCGACCCATGGAATTGGTGCGGGACTAAGTATCGCGGGCCTCGTCATTCTACTACTTCAAGCTCACGCTAAGGGTGGCACATTACGAATGACAACCTTCGCCATCTATGGTGCTATCTTAGTCCTTTTTTACCTCGCCTCAACACTATTCCATAGTTTGTACTTTACCCGGGCGAGCCACGTCTTTCAAATATTTGATCATTGTGCCATTTATTTATTGATTGCTGGGACTTATACGCCCTACAGTTTACTAGTCGTTGGTGGCGCACTGGGTTGGACCATGTTTGGCATTATCTGGGGGATGGCTATTTGTGGCATTATTTATAAAGCCATCTGGTTAGGCAAATACCAAACCTTGTCGACCGTCATTTACGTCGTCATGGGTTGGATGTGTCTGCTAGGAATTAAGCCCCTCTATCATGGACTAGGCCCGATTGGGTTTACCCTGCTATTTTTCGGTGGCGTGTCTTTCACCGTGGGTGCGGTACTATATAGCTTTAAGGGGGTCCCATTCGGTCACGTTATCTGGCACCTATTTGTTATGTTAGGGACCGGATTGATGTACTTCTCAATCCTGTTATACGCTTAAGTTTAGAGTCAAAAGGTCCACCTCAGTTGCAATTGCGACTAAGGTGGACCTTTTTTTGTCGTCGATTTCCAGTCACTCGTGGTTAATCTTTAACGTTGTCAGCCACCAACGACTCAATAAGTTAATACGTCTAAAAAAAGTGATCGGCGTCGTCAAAGCTCACCAATCACATTCGTTTTTAATGCCGCTGATATTGTTCAAAAACAAAATCATACGGATTTTGTTCATTACGAATCCCTGGTTGTTGGTCAATTAGCGTAAATTGACTGTAATCGATCACTGGCATCCATGTATCACCGTCAAATCCGGCGTCAATCCGGGTTCGATACAGGAAATCAACATCATCCAGCAGGCCGGCAAATAATTGCGCCCCACCGACCACAAATATTCTTTCTTGTGGGCGAGCTGCCGCATAGGCCCGCACCGCTGGCAATGAATTCAACACGCTGACATTTTCTGGGAAAGCCGTTGCTGGTTGATGAGAAACCACGATATTTTTACGGTTAGGTAGCGGTCGTGGAAATGAAGCAAAGGTTTTGCTTCCGGCCACAATTGTATGACCCATCGTCACCGTTTTGAAGTAATGCATGTCAGCCGGTAAATGCCATGGTAAGCCGCCCTGCAGCCCGATAACTCGCCCCTGGCTCTCTGCCCATAAAAAGATTAGCATCCGTCTTAGCCCCTCTCTAAACGGCCACAGGGGCCTTAATTGCTGGTTCAGGGTCATATCCCGTCACCTTAATGTCACTCATCTCATAATCGAAGATACTCGACTTATCAGGATTTAACCACAACTGTGGTGCCGCATGTGGTGTCCGTGCTAGCTGGGTTTTGATTTGCTCGATATGATTGCTGTAGATGTGCGCATCACCCAGTGTATGGACGAAATCGCCCACCTCTAAGCCCACTTCCTTAGCAATCAACGATGTCAACAATGCGTAGCTGGCAATATTGAAGGGAACCCCCAGAAAGATATCGGCACTTCTCTGGTAAAGCTGACAGCTCAATTTGCCATCATTGACGTAAAATTGAAAGAGCGTGTGGCAAGGTGGCAAAGCCATTGATGGCACATCAGCCGGATTCCACGCTGAAACGATCATCCGCCGAGAGTCTGGGTGCGTCCGCAACGTCTCAATCACATTGGCCAGTTGATCAATGGTTTCACCTTGATGACCTTGCCAAGCCCGCCACTGACTACCATAAACTAGACCCAGATCACCAAAGTGGTCACCAAAAGCTTGATCCGTTACGATTCGATCACAAAATGCCTTTTTTTCTGCTTGATATTGCTGATTAAAGTCTGCATCAACCAAGGAACGGCGACCAAAGTCGGTCATATCTGGCCCGTGATATTCGGGACTATCAACGTAGCGTTGAAAGGCCCACTCGTCCCAAATATGGTTGTGGTGTTGCAATAAAAAACGAATATTAGTATCCCCACGAAGGAACCACAAGAGTTCGGATTTAATGAGACCAAAGGGCACCTTTTTAGTAGTCAATAGCGGGAAGCCCTCTTGCAAATTAAACCGCATTTGGTAGCCAAATAAGCTAATCGTTCCGGTTCCCGTACGGTCCGTTTTTTCGTGACCCGTCGTCAAGACAGTCTTAGCTAAATCTAAATATGCCTCTTCTAACACCGTTTTTCCCCCTATTCTGCGTACTCACTGAGATATTCCCAACGCGCCATCTTGTCATCCAACTGGTGGTCTAAGTCATCGAGTTGGGCCTGTAGGTCGGCTAGTTTATCATAATTGGCGCCATTGGCATTCATGGCCTCTTGGACCGCTGATTTTTGCGATTCAAGATCGTCAATAACGCTCTCGATCCCTTCCCATTCCTTTTGTTCAGCATACGTCAGCTTCACCTTTTGTTTAGGCTTAGCAGGTGCCGATTCCTTTGGCGCTGCTGGTTTTGACTTCGCCTTAGTTGCCTGCTTCGTCTGTGCCTGTTGTGCTGCCAAGTAATGACTAAATTGGCCCGAGTAACGTTCAATCTGACCATTTCCCGTAAAGATTAACAGACGATCGGCAACTTTATCCAAGAAATACCGGTCATGGGAGACCGTAATGACGGTACCAGAAAATTGGGAAATGTAGTCTTCCAATACGGTCAGCGTACTAATATCCAAATCATTAGTTGGTTCGTCCAGGAGTAACACATTAGGTTGTTCCATCAATAGCTTTAACAGATACAAGCGCCGTTTTTCACCACCGGACAGTTTACGAATCAATGTACCGTGCATAAACCGTGGGAAGAGGAACTGTTCCAATAACTCAGTCACACTCACCGAATTTCCTTGCTTATCCGTAACCGTCTGACCAACTTCTGATAGATAGTTAATCATCCGCTTGTCTTCTGGAATCGGCTCAATTTGCTGAGTATAGTAGGCCATTTTGACCGTTTCACCAACCGTTACAATCCCTGAATCCAGTGGCAGTCGTTGGGCGATAACGTTCAACAAACTGGATTTACCGGCCCCATTTTCACCACTGATCCCAATCCGTTCGCCGGCCTGAATCAAGTCACTAAAGTCATTGAGAATGGTATGACCACCCAAGCTGAGGTTAGCATCCTTTAATTCGATGACCTTTTTCCCCAGCCGTTGTTGGCCTAAGGAAATCGCCACGTGATGCTCGACTTGTCGGGTGCCGACGTTGCTGGCAATATCGTTGAACCGGTTGATTCGAGCTTGTTGTTTAGTGGAGCGTGCTTTAGCCCCGGCCTTCATCCAAGCCAATTCTTGTTGATATAGCCGTTGTTGCTTTTGTTCGGCTTCAGCTTCCAAATTTACCCGTTCAGCTTTTTCTTGAACGTAAGCCTGATAGTTACCGGGGTATTGATAAAGTTTACCGAAATCCAATTCCCAGATTTGGTTAGCCACTTGATCCAAGAAGTACCGATCATGGGTTACCACTAGGAGGGCCCCTTTATAACTCGTCAAATACTGTTGTAACCACGCAATTGAATCGAAGTCCAAGTGGTTGGTCGGTTCGTCTAAGAGAAGTAAGTCAGGTGATTGGATTAACACTTGGGCCAGTCCGACCCGTTTGACTTGTCCCCCAGACATGGTTTTAATTTCTTGGGATAGATCCGTAATTTTTAACTGTGTCAGGATCGTTTTAACATCACTTTCGGCTGTCCAAGCATCCTCTTCGTTCATCTGAGCTTCCGCATCTAGATACCGCTTTTGGGCCTGCTCGTCGTCAGGATGCGCACCATAAGCTGCCAGTGCGGCTTCATACCGACGAATTGTGACAAATACCTGCTGATCACCGGAGAAAACCGCATCCATCACGGTTAAGTTTTCATCCAGGTCTGGCTTCTGAGTCAAATACCCAATGGTGTAGTCTTTGGGTGTTGCTAATTCCCCCGTCTGTTCGTTACTGATGCCTGCTAAAGTATTCAACAGCGACGTTTTACCACTACCGTTGACCCCAATTAGACCAATTCGGTCATGCTCATTGATAATAAAATTCAGATTATCAAACAGTGTTTTTTCACCGTAAGTCCGATGTAAATTTTCTGCTCGTAACGTTTGCATAATATCTTCACTCTCTTATTTTTCAAATTCAATCGGTGACAGCAGCTACTAATGCCGATTTCTCATTGGGTAGTTTACCCGTGACAACTTGATACTCCAAGTCGCCCAAAATAGCCCCTAACTGTGGACCGGGTTGCACACCAGCTTGCATGAGATCTCGTCCAGTGACAGCCAAAGCTTTCTTCGTTTGAATTGGTAAACTTTGCCATTGCGCTACCAGTTCACGTGATCGATCCGTAGCACCTAGTACGACTGCCGTTTCATTAGCGATCATTAATTGATCCTCACTACATTGGTAGACCTGCCAAGTAGACAAGGGCCCTTGCAGTAAGTGTTGTGCCGTCTTAGTCGTCATCTGCACAGCAGAAATCGTCTGATTAGCCGTTTTCCAGTGTTTTAGAAATGTAGTGATAGCGTTAGTTTCTAACCCAAAACTGGTGGTTAACAATGTCCACGCGGTCAAGTCAGTGCTAGCACCTTGATGTAGTTGCGCTGTTAGCCGCTCTAAGTCAGTCTTGTGGTCGGCAAAGTCAGGACAGTACTGCCACAGTCCAGTCGTCAACAGATCCGTGAGTCCTCGTTGGGGCGCCTGTCCCGTTAATAGTTTGAGTAGCTCGACTTGCGTTCGTTCAACGGCAATTTTACGCAATAACTCAGCGTGACTGGTCATGGCCGCCAAAGTTTCTGGCACAATTGTAAAGTCCAATTGACTAGCAAATCGAACCGCCCGCACCATCCGTAGCGCATCCTCGTGGAACCGTTCTTGTGGATCACCCACAGCGCGGATCTGCCGCTGATTTAAATCAGCTAGACCGTCAAATAGATCAATAATGGTACCATCTTCCTTCATTGCCAAGGCATTGATGGTAAAATCTCGCCGCTTTAAATCCTCAGTCAGTGAGCGCACAAAGGTTACTTGGTCCGGCCGGCGAAAATCGGTATAGGTTGATTCAGACCGAAATGTCGTTGTTTCATATCCCGTTCCATGATCGAGGATCATGACGGTACCATGCTCAATCCCCGTATCCACCGTTCGCTTGAAGAGGTGTTTAATCTCATCTGGATAGGCACTTGTCGCAATATCTACGTCATGAATCTCTTTACCCAAAATGGTATCCCGGACACTGCCACCGACAAAGTAAGCCTCATAACCGGCCTGTTCGATCGTTTGGAGGACTGGCCGGGCCATTTCAAATTCTTCTGGTAAGTGTTCTAGCTGCATAATTGTCACCCTTCTGCCAGTTACTTTCTGTTATTGTCTCACTATGTCAGTCTAACAGATTACCCGCTAGAATTGAATTCAAACTCCTGCAATTCCACCATAGATAATCGCCAGTTTTCTAGAGGACTGTGCTATGATTGAGTTTATCAAGTTATTTTTTCAGATGGGAGTGATAATGGTGACACAGCAGCCAGATGAATCGATTCGCTTTATTGACTTACTTATGATTGGGATTGGGTGTGCCATGTTTGCCTTTGGGCTAGTCTTTTTCAATATTGCCAATCATTTAGCAGACGGTGGTATCTCAGGAATTACACTGATTTTTCGGGCCCTTTTCCATATCGATCCGGCCTATTCAACCATTCTGATTAATGTTCCCTTAATTATTATTGGCTGGCGATTTTTGGGCCGCCAATCATTAATCTATACCATCTATGGAACGGGTATGCTGTCTTTGTGTCTGTGGGTATGGCAGCGGGTCCCATTGACCATTGCTTTGCACGGTGACTTACTACTGTCTGCCCTAGGCGCTGGTATTATTGGTGGCTTCGGTTCCGGTCTGTTATACCGCTATGGTGGCACTACTGGTGGTACTGACATTATCGCCCGAATTTTTGAACGGTTTCGGGGAGTGCCCATGGGACGGACCCTCCTTTACTTAGACGTTGTCGTTTTATTAATCTCGCTGGTTTACATTGATATTCAACATATGGCTTACACCTTAATCTATTCTTACGTCTTCGCAAGAATTGTGAATTTCACTCAAGAAGGCGCTTATGCCGCGCGTGGTGTGATCGTTGTTTCCGAGAATTATCAACAAATTACGGATGAGATTATGACGGAATTGGAACGTGGTGTTAGCCTTATCAACGGTGAAGGTGGTTTCTCCCATCAAGAACGCAAGATGATTTACGTAGTAGTGGCTCCCAGCGAGTTGTATCGGTTGCGGCAAATTATTCAGCGTAATGATTCGCGGGCATTCATCTCAGTTATCAATGTAAATGAAGCATTGGGTGAAGGCTTCTCATTTGGGTTGCCAGATAAGGGGTGGTTAAATCGGTTTAGGCACTAGTTTTTTTGCGACCGCGGGTTTGGCGGTCGCTTTTTTTAAATGTTATAAGTTAAAGTAATCTTTGTGTTATTTGCTTGATAAAAAAACACCCTTCAAAATCGAAGCGTGCCTTTCCTCATTAATCAGTATAACTCTCTAACATTAACGCCATTTCGCTGTCATCTGGTACTTGCTTTAAGTAAGCTTGTAACAGCTGAACAACTTCTTCACGGGCGCCTTCTTCACGATAAAAGTAAATGGCTGACCGTAAGAAATCAGCCTGATCCATAAAGAATGGCGTTGCCGCATCATAATACTTTCGGGCAGTTGTATAGTCTTCTTCATGTTCTGCCGCCACCGCTAAGTTCCAGTATAGTTGCGGGTCAGCATCATCGTTTTGAACATAAGGCGTCGCCAGTTCTTGCGTTTCAGCCCAGCGCTCCTGCTTAACGTACAGGTTACTTAACTGAATAACCGCGCTCAGATCGTCACTGTCTAGCTCATGTCCGCGCTTTAGGTACTGCTCAGCTAAGGCCTCGTCGTCCAGTCGCGTCGCCACATGGGCGGCCTGTAACCACAGCTTCTCGTTATATTGGTCAACGCCTAAACCTTCCTGCAAGGCTGTTAAGGCTTCCGGTAAACGGTTCTCCTCTTCCAGCGCTTGTCCCAAATAAGGATACAGAGACGTGTAGTGCTCGTCACTATCCTTCAATTCGTTAAACAACCGAATGGCCTCAGCGCGCTCCTTTAGCTGCAAGTAAGTGAACGCCGTTTCAAACTTAACATCCGGCGTCATGTCCCCCGAATGAATTTGCTTCAAGTAACCAATGGCTTGTTCAAACCGCCCAGCGTTGGCGTAAGCAACCCCTAACCGTTCAACAAGGTTGACCCGCGACATATTAGTCGTCCCGGCCGTGATTAGTTCCAGATAGAGGGGAATTGCCTTACGAAATTCACGCATTGTAAAATACAATTCCGCGAGGGCAAACGTAATCACGGGCTCTTCAGGTGCTAACCGGCGAGCGGTTAACAACTTTTGTTCGCTGACCTCAAAGAGTTCTTGGGTCTGATACAGATCAGCAGCAACCATCAATGATTCAATATAAGCCGGCGAATCAGGCCGAACTTGATTTAAATAGTCCAGTGCTTCATCATTTTTGTCTTCATCAATCGCAATATCTGCTAGATTTGTGCGTAATTCATCTTCATCTGGATACTTTTTGAGTAATTTTTCATAAATTCGGCGTGATTGATTCAAAAATCCCAGTGAATACAATTCTTCTGCTAGGCTAAAGAGCGTATCGTCATCATCATGGCGCAGAGCTAACGCATACTGCTTCTTAAATGCGTCTAACTGGCCCTTTTCTAATTGATCAAGTGCTGTTTGTGCGTAACTCATAACCCGCCTCCAGTTGCTTATCTGTGTCAGTTTTCACGGGTAGCAAAAAGCCAGCCCGGCATTCACCGTACTGGCCTTTACTACCCGCTAAATAATTGATACCAATTACTTAACAGCATCCTTTAAGGCTTTACCTGGCTTGAATGCAGGTACTTTGCTTGCAGGAATTTGGATTTCTTGTCCAGTTTGTGGGTTACGGCCCTTACGAGCTGCACGTTCACGAACTTCAAAGTTACCAAAGCCGATCAATTGAACCTTTTCGCCTTTTGCTAACGTTGCTTGGACAGAATCGAAGACTGCATCAACTGCAGCCGTTGCGTCCTTTTTAGTTAAGCCAGTTGCAGTTGCAACATCGCTAACCAATTGTGCTTTGTTTGCCATTGTGAATTCACCTCCTGAAAGAAGATTAGATGAATGACATCTATGTCATTTTTGAGTGGTCCAAAAATGATGAAACAAATACGGTCAACCGCATCATTTCTTTATCAAAGATAGCACAGGAATCCTTATATGACAAGGGATAACGCGATTTTTTAGCAATAAAGTGGTGAGAAGACCCCATTTTCCTAAAAAAACGTTAAAATCACGCTAAAATACTGCTATCATCAGTCTTAATCTACTTACGAGCCCGCTCGATTAAATGGATCGGTGTCCCTTCAAAATCAAAGTGTTCTCGAATCTGATTCTCTAGGAACCGTTCATAAGAGAAATGCATCATCTTCGGATCGTTCACGAAGACAACAAAGGTCGGTGGTGCGATTGCAACCTGGGTTGCGTAATACACCCGCAGCCGTTTCCCATTATCCGATGGCGTGGGGTTCAAGGCGATAGCATCCATCACCACATCATTAAGGGTTGCTGACTGAACCCGTTTGTTATGGTTATCAGCCACCCGCTTAATCATCTCCGGTAACTGTTCCAATCGTTGCCCCGTCTTCGCTGAAACGAAGATAATCGGTGCATAGCTGAGGTATTGGAACTCGATGCGAATCAAGTTTTGGAAGTCGGTTAAAGTGTGGTTATCCTTCTTCAAGGTATCCCACTTGTTGACCAAGATAATAATACCGCGACCAGCCTCATGGGCATACCCCGCCACACGCTTATCTTGTTCCCGAATGCCTTCTTCGGCGTTCAGAACCACCAATACCACGTCCGAATCATCGATGGCCCGCATGGCCCGCATGACGCTGTAACGTTCCGTATTCTCATAAACCTTACCACGCTTACGAATTCCGGCCGTATCAACCATCGTAAATTTCGTGTCATCAGCCACAAACTTAGTGTCAATGGCATCACGGGTGGTCCCCGCAATATTCGAGACAATCACCCGTTCCTCGCCTAACATCGCATTGACCAACGATGATTTCCCAACGTTGGGCCGGCCAATTAAACTAAATCGAATGGAATCATCCTTAGGCGCCCCATCCTTTTCAGGAAATTCTTTAACCACTGCATCAAGCAAATCCCCCAGGCCTAAGCCATGAACCCCAGAAACGGGGTATGGATCGCCAAAGCCAAGTGAGTAGAAATCGTAAATTGATTCACGAACCTCTGGATTATCCGCCTTATTGACAGCCAAAATAACGGGTTTATCAGCCCGATACAAGATTTTAGCAACCTTTTCGTCCGCATCGGTAATTCCTTCCGGTGCACTAACGATAAAGACAATCACGTCGGCCTCATCAATCGCGATTTCCGCCTGCTGTGTGATTTGGGTCAAAAAGGGTTCATCACCCATATCAATCCCACCAGTATCAATCATCCGGAATTCGGTTCCTAACCATTCCGCACGTGAATAAATTCGATCACGTGTAACCCCTGGCGTATCTTCCACAATTGAGATTCGTTCACCGGCAATTCGGTTAAACAGCGTTGATTTTCCAACGTTGGGTCGGCCAACAATGGCAACTACTGGATAAGCCATAGTTAATCCCTCCTTTTTCCGTTTGACACGAAAAGGGTCCGCAACGAAACCAACAAAAGTTCCGTTCCAGACCCCTTCAACCAAACGTATTAGTTGTTTTCGTTATCTTCCATGTCCTTCTTCAGGCTGTCCCCAATCAGGTCACCTAAAGAGAAACCAGTGCTTTCTTCTGGGGCGTTAGCCGTTGAAGTTTCAGCATTGTTCCGGTTGCTACGACGACGGTTGTTGTTACCGCCATTGTTGTTGCTCCGGCTACGGTTAGTGTTACGGTTTTCGTTGTCATCGTCACCAGATTGTGGCTTTTCTTCCAAAGCCTTGATGGACAATGCCAAACGGTGGTCTTCTGGACGAACATCCAAGACCTTAACCTTGATTTCTTGACCAACCTTCAAAACGTCAGCAGGCGTTGCGATGTGTTGGTGAGAAATTTGGGAAATGTGAACCAAGCCTTCAACACCAGGGAAGACTTCAACAAAGGCCCCGAAGCTCGTCAAACGCTTAACAGTTCCGTCTAACGTGCTACCTTGAGGTGCCTTGTCTTCAATCCCATCCCATGGTTCTGGTAAGGTTTGCTTGATGGAAAGGGAAATCCGATCGCGATCAGCATCAACTGATAAGACCTTAACCTTAACATCTTGGCCGACCTTCAAAACATCGCTAGGCTTTTCAACCCGTTCAAAGGCAATTTCGGAAACGTGGACCAACCCATCAACTCCGCCAAGGTCAACAAAGGCCCCGAAGTTCGTCAAACGAGCAACTTTACCGTCGACAACGTCGCCAGCCGTTAACTTCGCCATGATTTCTTCCTTTTGAGCAGCGCGTTGCTTTTCAACAATCGCACGGTGGGACAAGATCAAGCGGTTTTCACTTGGTTCGATTTCAACAATCTTGAATTCCAAAGTTTGGCCCTTGAATTGTGCCAAATCTTCAACGAAGTGATCAGAAACCATGGATGCAGGAACAAAGCCCCGTACACCAGCATCAACGACTAAACCACCTTTAACCACTTGGGTAACGGGTGCCGTTAACGTGTTACCAGCTTCGAATTCCTTTTGGATGTCGTCCCAAACCTTACGGGCTTCCAAACGACGTTGTGACAGTAAGTAACTGCCGCCTTCCTTATCGGAACCGATCCGAGAAATTACGACGAGGTCTAAAACATCCCCGACTTTAATTACAGATTTAATATCATCAACTGGTTTAGTGGATAATTCCTTCTTGGGAACAACCCCTTCAACCCCAGTATCAGCAATCCCAACGATTGCTTGTTGGTCATCATCGATTGCTAAGATTTCACCCTTAACAACGTCACCAACTTTAACGGTGTCGATGCTGTTTAAAGCATCTAATAGATCGTTATTTTCATTGTTTTGACTCGTGCCATTTTCACTCATGCGAATTTTTCCTCCTTGCGACAACTCTACATACTATTTTAGCTGATTATGCCAGTAAAAGCTAGTAAAATGCCCATTTCTAGTGGGATTCTTTTTCTTTTATGATTTCAGCAATCTTATCGGCCACTTGTTCAATGCTCATTGACGTTGTATCTAACCGAATGGCATCGGCTGCTTGCGTCAATGGTGACACTTTTCGCGTGGAATCCTTACGATCACGTTCCTCAATTTCATGCTTCAATGTGGCCAATGGCGTTGTAATTCCCTTAGCCGCATTATCCTTCAAACGACGTTGCGCCCGTTCGTCAACGCTAGCCACCAAGAAAATCTTAACTTCAGCATGGGGCAACACCGTTGAACCGATATCACGACCATCCATCACGATCCCCCCGGCTTCGGCAATTTGTCGTTGCCGTTCCGTTAATTCCGACCGAACCGCTGGTAACGCTGAAACAGCCGACACCGAATTGGTCACGTCAGGTTGGCGAATGGCCAACGTCACTTCCGTATCATCAACAAACACCTTTTGGACGGGGGTGCCTGGTTCAAACCGAATCGTTATTTGGTCCAGCAATGCCTTAACTGCCGTTTCATCAGTCAAGGCAACGCCTGCCTGCAAGACCTTCCAAGTAATCGCGCGGTACATCGCACCCGTATCACAATATATGTAGTGAAAACGTTGGGCAACTATCTTAGCAACCGTACTTTTACCGGCAGATGCTGGTCCATCAATGGCTACTTGTAATCCCTGCTTCTCCATGAAAACCAAACTCCCTATATTTAAATTCTATCGAACCCGTAATTTTTGTCCGGGGTGCAACGAGGCGCTAGAAGACAGCCCATTTAACTCTAATAATTTTTGCACTGAGATCCCAGCGTTAGTCGCTACCCGATAGACACCCTGTCCGGATTCTACCGTTGCGTATTTAGCTCCTGTCGCTGCTGACGAGCTAGAACTGCTGGCGACATGACTAGAACTCGTCATGCTGGTCGCAGTCGAAGAACTGCTAGTCGTAGTTGCCGAACTAGCAGTTGTTGTGGACGTTGCTGATTGATGGCTGCTAGACGCAGTCGAAGACGTCTTCTTAACTGCCTTCTTTTTGTGACTACTGGATGCTTTAGCTGAATGACTGGCCGAGCTGGAAGAACTAGCCGCCACCTTTTCTGTATTTTGAGGCCGATTCACGGCACTTTGCCGTGCTAACCCGTAAACCAGTGAAGCCGCTGCAATCACAACGATGATTGCAATTAAAATGACGGTAACCATCGTGTTGCTATGATTTTGCCGCCGCATTTTAGTTCGTGACAGGTTACCCTGATCATCGCGATCGTCGGCAAATGACGAATCCCACGGATGGGACTCTTGTTCCTTTGACGTTGGATCGTCCTGCTTTTGACTCATCATCTAACCTCCCTGAAAAACTTTCACCCGTTATTGTACCATACTGCCCCCACAAATTCTCTAAAATCTTCTTAAAATAGCCGGTGTAACCGTTCCTGCCAACTAACAGTCGTCACGGCTGGCACTTCCGTGGTAGTCCTAGTTAAGTGCAAGGCCGCAGCATCTAATGATGAAGTCGCTGGTGAACAGCAGTTAGCCCTGTGCGCCGGCGCGACTTCGTCAAATGCCTGTAACCATTGGTGCCGTAAGCAGGTCTCCTCACGAACGTAAGCTAACATTTGCGCCAAAGCGCGGGTGCGTTCGCACTGCCGTCGTTGAAACAACCGCACCACAGCGGCCTCACTAATGCCATGGTGATAATAAAACTGTAGGAGCTGAATGACCGGTTCATCAGTTGCAAAGTTGGTGGGGTGTTGATAATATCGCCGAATTAATTCGGCATCTGGCCGGTTAGTTTCGCCCAATGCCAAAGGCAAACGCTCATCCCCAACGGCATACAACAGAATCGCCACACTTTGCTGACCATCCCGGCCCGCGCGCCCGATTTCTTGAGCATAGCTTTCGAGGTCCGCGGGCAAGTGGTAATGAATCACGTACCGGACATCGTTTTTATCAATTCCCATCCCAAACGCGCTCGTCGCACAGATCACGTCTAGTTGCCCCGCCATGAACTGTTGTTGAATCTTAAATCGGTCCTCAGCCGCCAGACCCGCATGGTATGCCGCCGCTTGAACGTTTGCCGTTTGTTGCAGCCATAGGGCAGTATCACTAGCCTGTTGTTTACTGGAAAAATACACCACTCCAGGACGCTTTAACGTGGTTACCAACTGTTGCAGTCGTTCTTGCTTTTCAGCTTCGTCGGCCACGTATTCCACATCCAAGAATATATTGGGCCGATCGACCGATTCCGTCACCACCTGTGGCGTACACCGCAGCTGCTTAGCAATTTCTTGTCGCGTCTGCTGCCCAGCGGTTGCGGTTAAGGCTAGTGTCAACGGTTGTCCTAGTCGATCCCGAATGGCTCCTAATAGCAGGTACTCCGGCCGAAAATCCGGCCCCCACTGCACAATACAATGGGCCTCATCAATCACTAGCAAGCTAAGGGTTAACTGCTGCACTCGCGCAAGCATCGTCGGCTGAGCTAACATCTCTGGCGATAAAAATAAAAACTGAATCTGATCGAGTTGTCGTAAGATCTGTTGTCGCTCCGTAAAGCTGGTCTGTGAAGTAATCGCCGCCACCCGTTTAAACCCGCTCATCCGCATCCGATCAACCTGATCGTTCATCAATGATAATAAGGGTGACACCACCAACACACATCCTGGATGGCGGTATCCATAGAGCTGATAAATCAGTGTTTTACCCGCACCGGTCGGCAAAACGGCTAACGTATTATGCCCTGTTTCAAGGGCCGTTAGTGCAGCCAATTGGCCTTGGCGAAACTGATCAAAACCAAAAACTGCCTGTAGACTCTCTACTAATGTTTCCTGCACATCCCTATGCCTCCTGCTTACCACACCAAATGGCAAATAATCTAAAATCGAAAAAATCGTATTGGTTCTGTACAGTCTCCGGTAAGTCACCATACTGCCACTCATCAATCGGTCCCGAAACGACCGTCTGAAAATCCTGACGAGTGGTTGCCGGTAATAATTGTGCGTACGGAAAATCCGTCAACGCTAGCATTATCGCTGCTTCTAACAAATGCTCTCGCACCGTGCTTAACTTGACATGCCGGGTGGCTGCAATTTGTGTCAGCGTTTGCCCCGTTTGAACGGCTGCTAAAGTCACCTGGGCACTACGGGCCACTGGTGGTTGCCACAAAGCTGCCACTAACGAATGTAACGGGTGGGTGGGTTGGCGCGCGTCCAGCGCCACTTGCGTAAGACCATCCAGCTGCATCAGATATAATTCCCAGGTCGTTTTACCCGTTAACTGGGCCTGCTGTTCACTCGTTACACCGGGCTGATTAAACCCGGTAAACTGAGCAGTTAACACATCTGCTGCCATAGTTGGAATTTTCGTCAAACTCGCAGTTAAAGCGGCAGAAATGGTTGCGGCCAAGGTGGGGCCCTTCATCGTGTGAAACCACCGCCGCACAGCTTGACGGGCGGCTAAGTCCACCTGTAACGGATAGTATTGTGCTTGACTATGCGCATACTGTGAGGCAACCTGAATTGCTAAAAACAACCGCGCTCGTAACGCTTGGTGATCCAAGTAGGGCCACTGCTCGGCCGTTACCGGTTGATAGTAGACTTTGGCGTCACGCTGAGCTGCTCCGGCAGCAGTTAGCTGGACCGTTTCTTTTTCGGCATCAATTTGCGCCCAACCGTGAGCCACCAAAACGGCCGCAGTGTCATCAAGACCGCCACGTGCCAAGGTCTTATTCAGATTCAGCAAGGATAAGAGGTGATATCGCTGCCCCCAGTATAACGTCGAAACCGTTCGTCGGCCCCGTAGTAGGTTCTCGACAACCCGTAACCGCCGCGGTTGACTTTCACTTAATAAAGGTAATAAATCGACTGGTTCCACGTGTTGACCTCCTGACTGATTAGTTTCCAGTTTACCATACAAAAAGTGGGTCACCACTATCGGTAACCCACTTTTCAGTGACGGGCGCTTTCACCGCACCGAATGTTTCGCAATCCACGGCGCCATTCGTCGGCTTAAAATAATAAACAAGCTCCCCAGCACGATGCCCTTAATCAAGTTAAACGGAATAACCCCTAACAAGATTAGCTGATTAACCGGCAAGCCGAGGGACATATGCCAGACCTTTAAATACAACGGCGTGATGACCCACCAATTAGCCACTGACAAGATGACGGTCAAACTCAAAGTTCCCGTGATCACCGCTAAGACCTGACGTTTTAAAGACGGCATGGGCTGCTTTAGCAAGGCTCCAATGGGCAAGATCAGGGCCAAATCAGCAATAAATGCCGTTAACACACCGATAAAGTTCACAATATCTAACCCCGTGGCGACCAAATACAATAATTCCTTAACCGCGGCAATTAAAATAGCTCCCCCGGGTCCAAACAAACTCATGCCTAACAAAACCACTAGATCACTTAGATCCAATTTCATGTAGGGCACTAATGGGATAATAGGGATGGAAATGAACATGAGGACGAAGGCCACCCCTGCAAATAAGGCCATCTCCACCATTGAACGAACGGCTAAACCATGACGACTGTTTTCCATAATATGTGTTCCTCCTTGCGGCCATCTCGTGGCGATCCCCACAAAAAAAGGTCTCACCACAGAAGGGCAAGACCTTGGGTTTTACGCGCACCAATAATATGCTCACGCAAAAAGCAACGTCTCATCTTCTGCATACCAGACTTTACTGTCGGTTTCGGAGTTACACCGAATCAACCGCTCACGCGGGTCGCGGACTTTACCGCCGGTCGGGAATTACACCCTGCCCTGAAGATGAACCAGATTTAATTACATACTTAATATACTAAGAGAACCTTGACCTGTCAACCATTTGGTTCTAAGCCAAATGGGTCAACCGCCGAAGTTCTTTGACTTCTTCTGGTTTCAGCTGACGTGCTTCCCCAGCATTCAATCCCTTTAACGTCAAGAAGCCATATTGTTCTCGTTTTAATTTCTCAACTGGGCAGCCCACCGCTGCCAGCATTTTCTTAACCTGATGATTTTTACCTTCGTGGATCGTCAATGAAATAATCGCCGTTTTACGATCATCAGCAGCGCTTAAGACCTTCGACTTAGCCGGTGCGTAAGTTTCCCCATCAACGGTGATGCCTTGCCGTAATTGTTTCATCGCATCATTCGTGGGTACGCCCGTCACGCGAGCAATATACGTCTTCTCAACTTCATAACGGGGGTGGGTCAACCGATTAGCCAACTCGCCATCGTTAGTTAATAATAACAACCCCGACGTGTCATAATCTAGTCGGCCGACTGGGTAAACTCGCTGGCTCACATTTTCCACCAAATCTACGACTGTCTTACGCCCTTTGTCATCATTCGCTGTAGACACGACACCACGCGGCTTATATAACATGATATAAATTGGGGCTTCACTAGAGATTGGTACGCCATCCACTAAAATTTGGTCATGCACGCCCACCTTAGTCCCTAGTTCGGTCACTGCCGCACCATTAACTTTAACTCGGCCACTCATAATTAACTTTTCTGATTGACGCCGCGAAGCAACGCCCGCGTGAGCCAAGACTTTTTGTAATCGTTCCATTAAGCTTCATCTCCTGATTGATTGAGTTGCTGATTAAAGGCCTGCAGGAATAAATCACCGGTCGCCTCATCAGCTGTTGTCTCACTTGGTTGGGCCGCTGCGGGTAATGGCGGCAACTCTGCCAGTTGTTCAAGTCCAAAGTAATCGAGAAAGTAGTCACTGGTTTGATATAACTTGGGGCGACCGGGTTCATCTAACCGCCCCGCATCTTCAACTAACCGGCGCAACACCAATTTCTGAACCGTTGAGGCACTCTGAACTCCCCGAATCTCATCAATTTCAATTCGCGTGATGGGTTGTCGATAAGCGATGATCGCCAAAACTTCTAACGAAGCTGGCGACAAACTTGTACTTAAGGGATTCTCAAAATAACGTTTAACCAGATCACTCGCAGCTTCCTTGGTCACTAACCGATATGTGGTATCGTTGACCATTAACTCCAAGGCAGAGGCTTCATCAGCCGCATATTTTTGAGCCAACCGTTCCAAGGTCGCTAACACTGCGGGACGCATGAGGCCGGTTGCTGCCGATAAATCCGCAACCGAGATCCCTTCGTCACCGCTGACAAACAGCAAACTTTCAATCTGTGCTAGAGGTGACATCCATGCTAAACCTACCTTCCATTTGTAAAAAATTAACTTGCAGAGGCGCCAAGCGTCCCGCTTGTTGGAGCTGAACCTGCCGTTGGCGAGCCAGCTCTAACACCGCTAGAAACGTGGTCACCACTTCTTCCATCACGGGATGGGTCACCAGCAATTGTTCAAACGTTACCGGTGCCGTCGTGCCCTTTAGCCGTTGTAAAATCGTCGTCATTTGTCGTTTGATCGTAAAGTGTTCTTGGTGCACACTTTGCGTCACCGGCTTGGCTAACGTTGCGCGCTGCATCAGCCGGACCAAAGCGGTCTGTAAATCAACCGGTTTGATCCCTGGTGCCACTGTCAATTCGACCGACTCCGGAACCGCCATGGCCGGACGGGTAAAGTGCTGCTGACGTTCTAGCGCCCGTTGCTTCAGTGCTTGGGCAGCCTGTTTATATCGCTGATATTCTAAAAGTTGATTGACCAACTCTTCACGGGGATCAGCAGGTTCATCCTCATCGACGGGGGCCACTGACTGTGGCTTGGGTAACAAGAGCTTGGCTTTAATCGCCATCAGATTTGCCGCCATGACAAAGTATTCTCCGGCAACATCTAACCGGACGAGCTGCATTTGATGTAAATACGTCAAGTATTGACTCGTAATCGTACTAATTCGAATATCATAGATATCCATTTCATTGGTTTTAATGAGGTGTAATAGTAAATCCAACGGACCTTCAAAATCACTGACCTGAATCAGCGGTTGTCCGTTCACTGTGGTTTTGTCCATGATGATACTCCCACTTTGCAATAATCTTCGCTGTTGTTAGGGTTCCCATTAATCGTTTGTTCGGCACAGCAGTCGTCAATTGGTCCAACATTTGCCAAGTACTAGCTGTGACCGGTTTGTCTGGCATCAACGTCACCAAGCGCACAATCAGAAATTGATCATGAACCTCTGTTCCTAAAGCCCCGGCAAAATCATCGTTTTCATCTTTCCACAAATAAAGCGTCCGGTCATTGCCACCTTGGTACCAACTAAGCTCGCGCTGAAGCCGATCCCAATCTTTAAACGTGGGCAATAGGCTGAGTAGGCCCATCGCAATCTTTTGATAATCACTCCGATATTTTAATAACATGGTCCTCCTCCATTCCAACGACCTCTTACTTTACCACACTAAGCTCGCGGGTGGTATTGATCGTAGACCTTTACCAATCGTTTCTTAGAAATATGCGTATAGATTTGAGTTGTCGTAATATCCGCATGCCCCAGCAACTCTTGTACAACCCGCAAATCGGCACCATTTTCCAGGATATGGGTCGCAAATGAATGTCGTAACGTGTGCGGCGTCACGTCCTTATTAATCTGCGCGACCGCAACGTATTGCTTAATTTTTTGCCAAATGGCCTGACGACTCAGGCCGCCACCGTGCGCATTTAGAAATAAATAGGGACTCGTTCGTTGCTTCAACAGCACCGGCCGGCTGGTTTGTAAATACCGGTTAATCCAGTCTGTCGCCACATCACCAATGGGGATGATGCGTTCTTTATCCCCCTTACCCAAAGTCTGAATCAGACCCATTTCTAAATGAAGATCGGCCAGTTTCAAATGAACGAGTTCGCTGACCCGGAGGCCCGTGGCGTACATCACCTCAAGAATAGCCCGGTCACGCAATCCGTACTTAGTCGTTGTATCCGGCGCGGCTAGTAATCGATCTACTTCTGCCACCGTCAAAACGGCCGGTAAATGCTCAGCATGTTTAGGAGCAGCCACATTGGCCATCGGATTAGTGGTCAACTGATGGGTTTGTACCAGATAACGGTAAAACTTTCGTAAAGCGGACACGGCATGAATCACTGAATTACGCGATTTCCCCGTTGCCGTCAAGTTACTTAAATAGGCCATTATCGTCAACCGATCAGCATCCTTAAAACTAGTCAGGTGCTGTTGCGCTAAATAAGTGCCCAGATTGCGCAATTCCTGCGTGTAACTCGTTACCGAATTGGCGGCTAAGCCCTGTTCAACTGCCAAGTAATGGCCAAAATCTGCCACTTGGGTTGCCAATTCAGCCATTCAATCACTCCTTAATCCTGCGGTGTATCCGGATCAGTCACTAGCCACAATTGACCATCATGTTGCGTAATCTTTCGTGCTTTTAGCAAATGCCCAATTGCCCGCTTAAACTGGCCTTTACTAATGCCAAAGTAAGCCTTAATCGCAGCCGGGTCACTCTTATCACTAAAGTCTAAATGACCGTCATCACTGTGCTCTAAAGCGGCCAGTAACATCGACGCATCATCATCAATCGCTTCAAAGGTCCGGGGACGAAGTGATAAATTCAATGTTCCATCGTCATGAACGCCAATGACCCGCGCATGTAATTCTTCACCTAAACGGGGTTCCGTTTCCCGTTCATTTGGGTGGATAAATCCCAGTTCATAATGGTCCGTCATAACCCGCGTTCCTACTAATTTAAGCTGATAAGCCCGCGCGATAACGTTGGCATTTTGCATTCGTTTGTTAGCAGGCTGGGCAATGGCTTGATAGATATCCCCATCTGCCAGGACGCCCCACAACCGGTGCTTGTTATCTTCACGCAAAGCAATCATTAGCTGATCCCCTTGTTGTGGCCATAGTTCCATCATGGCTGGTAGGTCATCCAAGGACACAACAATATCTTTATTGGGTAATCCAATATCCACAAAGACCCCCAACGTCCGCTGGTTTCGGACAACCGTTCCCATGCCATAGTGATCCACTTGCACCTGAGGCGCATCCCGGGTAATTTGAAGATCATGGTCTTCATTTTCATAAGCAAAGCCTTTGAAGTTCGAGCCGAGTTTTAGCGGCTTCTTGATCTCCGCCTTATCTAAATAAAAAGTGGTTCCCACAACCTGCACGAAATACGCTGCTTCGTTTTCGTCAGTAACCTTCCCCGCAATGATGCGGCCTAATAAATCTGCCATAATTTCTCCTCAATTCTACCAGTCTGACTGGTTTACCGTTCAAAAGTGTCTATTCTTTATTTTACACGGAATCCCCCCAACTAGCGACCCTTTTCCCAAATTTGCGCACAAAAAAACGGTCCCCCGACAGAGAGACCGTTTCTATAACAGGTTTATCTCTTATTAAAGTGCGTTAGAAGCACCATGGTAAACGATACCGCGACGTGAGTCAACTGTAATCAATTCACCATCAGAAATCTTATCACTAGCGCCAACGGCACCAACGATAACTGGAATTCCCATGGAAATGCCAACAACTGCAGCATGAGAAGTCAATCCACCGTTTTCAACGATGACAGCACTTGACTTTTCAATAGCTGGCAAGTAGTCCTTGTCGGTGTTCTTAGCAATTAAGATACCACCTTCAACAACTTTAGCATTGGCTTCAGCAGCCGTGTTCGCAATGATGGCCTTACCAATCACCGTGTCGTCACCAACGCCTTGGCCTTGTACCAACTTTGAACCGATCAATTGGATCTTCATCAAGTTAGTCGTGCCGCGTTCGCCAACTGGTACACCAGCGGTGATTAAGATCAAGTCGCCTTCCTTAGCTAAGCCCGTTTCAACGGCCTTAGCAGCAGCTAAATCAAACATTTCATCCGTGTTTGATGGCTTTTCGGTAACGATTGGGTAGACACCCCAGTTAACCATCAAGCCGCGACGAGTCCGGTCGTCAAAGGTAACTGCCAAGATATCAGCATTTGGCCGGTACTTGGAGATCATCTTTGCCGTGTAGCCTGTTTCCGTAGCAGCAACGATGGTCTTAACGCCCAATTCGTTAGCAACTCGCGCAACAGAAGCACCGATAGATTCCGTAACGTCACCGTTGTCGAAGTCTAAGTTATCACGACCAAAGTCCTTCAACGCATTTTCAGCCTTGATATCGATCCGGTTCATCGTTGCAACGGATTCTACTGGGTATTCACCGTTAGCACTTTCACCAGAAAGCATCGTTGCGTCAGTACCATCAAAGACGGCGTTAGCAACGTCAGAAGCTTCGGCACGTGTAGGACGTGGGTTTTCTTGCATGGAGTCTAACATTTGCGTAGCCGTGATAACTGGCTTGCCCAAAATGTTACACTTCTTGATCAAAGCTTTTTGCACCAAAGGTACGTTTTCCGTTGGAATTTCAACACCCATGTCACCACGAGCAACCATTAAACCATCGGAAACCTTGATGATATCATCAAAGTTGTTGATACCTTCTTGAGATTCAATCTTAGGGAAGATTTGAACGTGTTCCATGTGCTTTTCTTCGAGGAGTTCACGAATGTCCATGACATCTTGTGGCTTCCGAACGAATGAAGCAGCAATGAAGTTAATTTCGTGGTCCAAGCCAAAACGAATATCGTCAGAATCTTTTTCAGTGATCCCAGGTAAGTTAATGGAAACACCAGGTGCGTTAACACCCTTACGAGAACCTAAGACACCATCGTTTTGAGCCGTTACGATTAATTCCTTAGTTGCGTCGTCTTTCTTATCAACGACTGTGTCCAACAAACCATCATCAAACAAGACGTGGCCGCCTTCGTGGACATCATCGTACAAACCAGGGTAAGTCACAGCGATCTTTTCCTTGGTCCCTTCGAGTGAATCATCCATTGAGATCCGGAATTGGTCACCCGTGTTGAATTGAAGCTTGCCGCCCTTTTCAACCGTGGTCCGAATTTCGGCACCCTTCGTATCTAACATGATACCAACGGTCTTACCGGTAATCTTTTCAGCCTTGTGGACATTTTCCAACCGGCCTAAGTGTTCTTCGTGGTCACCATGTGAAAAGTTGAACCGGAAGATGTTGGCGCCAGATTCGATTAACTTAACAATCGTATCAACGTCAGTACTTGCAGGACCAAGGGTACTTACGATCTTGGTTTTCTTCATAAGAAAAATCTCTCCTTTAAAATTGGCACGGACCAGTCTGTTATTTGGCTAAAAACCGCAACACAAAAGTCCGGCACAAATTTGATTCCAAAATCATTCTATCACTTTTAATTTTCGATGTCGCCTTTGTTTATCATTTTTTTGAGTGTTTGTTTGAATTTTCTCAAAGTAAGCGTTTTCCATCGACACTTCTTCCTAGATTTACGCAAAAACCTGCTAATTCAATAATTAGCAGGTTATAGTTGCCAGTTACTTATTCTCAGCCGCCGGAACTGGAATACTGAATCCCAAGGCAGCGATATCCTGATCGAACGTTTTCACTGTATCTAGTGAAACTGTTTCAGCATCAGTGCAAAATTTCTTCAATTTCGCCAAAATCTTGGGTGGTACCGTAATAATATCACAACCAGTTTGATCGGCCTGAATAATGTTGAAGACTTCCCGGGTGCTAGCCCACAAAAGTTCAACCTGGGCCTTCGTGTGGCAAATCGTTGCTGCCTGCCGCATCAATGGTAACGGATCAACCCCTGTATCGGCAACCCGACCAGCAAAGACGGACACAATGCCACCCGTCGTCTCCTCTAAGGCAGCAACTGCCAATTTTACTTGGGCTAAAGTGGTGATCGCCGTCACATTTACTTGGACGCCAGCCACTGACAGTTCGTGAATCACCGCCGTATTGTCTTCACCGGTGGCACGAATAATGGGCACTTTGACAGCGACATGTTCGCCCAATCCAGCTAATACTTTGGCCTCTGCTAACATTCTCTCCGGTGTATTGCCAAAGACTTCAAAACTAATTGATCGGTCTGGAAAAGTCGCTACGGCCTCACGAGCAAAGGCCAAATAGTCTGTGATTCCCGCTGCCTTCATCAAACTAGGGTTAGTGGTAAAGCCTTGTATATTCTCCTGTTTGGCGATGGCTTTCATGGCAGATAATTCCGCGCCATCTGAGTAGACTTTCACGTTTAATTGCATTAAAAAATACCTCCAGATAAGACTTCTTGTGATTGGTACAATCATACTAAAGCCTTCAACAATAGTCCAGAGGTATTTTTATCTAAATTGGTCTATCCATTTTGGAAAATAGCATTTCCCGTTCCCATCATGGCTTCTAAAGCTGTCTGCAATTTTGCATCCGCCTGCAACCACTGGTTTTTCGGTAAAATTCGCTTCTCATCGGTCTGTGGTTGATACACGATAACTGGTACTGGTCCTCGATGCGCCGTTAGAAATTGTGTCAGTTGCTGGGCAATTGCCCGCTCTGTATGCTGCTGGTCGACTCGAATGAACCACCGCGCACCAGCCGGTAACGTTGGCGTTGTGTGCTGGTCGGCAACCGGCTTAACGGGAATCTGATCAGCCAGGCTGACTTGATCGGCCACAATTTGTAATCCCCGCTGCTGCTCAACCTTACCGCGCACCACAATCACTTGATCCGTAGCTAACCACTCGCTTATCTGCCGAAACTGGTTAGGAAAAATCGTGACACTCACATCGGCAGTCTCATCGCTGCCAGTTACAAACGCCATTGGTTCTCCCCGTTTCGTTCGAATCTGCCGAATCTTAATCACATAGAGCAAAACCGTCACGCGGGTATTAGCCGTCAATTCACTCACAGCTTGGGCTTGCAACTGTCGACCCAGTTGTTGGTATTGCTCAACTGGATGTCCCGACAAATAGGCCCCCAAAACTGCTTCTTCTTGGCTCAGCTTTGTCATCAAATCTAAATCAGGCTGTGATTTGATCTTCGGAGCCAGCGCCGCAATTAATTCCACATTGTCTCCTGACAACTCAACACTGCTGATGAATTCCGGCAACGCCGCAATTAATTCCGCTCGATTATGACCAAAATGGTCAAATGCCCCCGCATACACCAAAGCATTAAGTAGATCGGCCTTCCGGTATTTCGATGCGATCCGTTCGAGGAACTGATGCAGATCCTTAAATGGCCCGTGCTCATGCCGCTCAGCTAAGACTTCACGCAAGAGATCACGGCGAACCCCCTTGATACTACTTAAACCAAAGATAATTGCCGAGTGATACAGGTTAAAATAAGCTGTTGAGCGGTTAATATCCGGCGGTAAGACCGTTACGCCATGTCGTTTAGCTTCGGTCAGATAGACCTTCGTCTTAGCACCAACATTAATGACAGAGTTCATCAAGGCCGCGTAAAAGGCGGCTGGGTAATGGGCCTTCAAGTAAGCTAACTGAAAAGCTAACTTACTATAGGCAACCGCGTGTGAGCGATTAAACCCATAGTTTGCAAACCGGTCAATATAGGCAAAGACCCGTTGTGCCCCCGCTGGCTCATAGCCTCGTTTTTGGGCACCCGCCACGAATTGTTTTTGCATGGCGTCCATCGTTTGCTTTTTCTTTTTACTCATTGCCCGTCGCAATAAGTCGGCTTGGCCCAGCGTGAAGCCGCCCATCACAGAAGCAACTTGCATGACTTGCTCTTGGTAAACCAAGACACCATACGTTGGACCTAAGATCGGCGCTAAGGCGTCAGCCGGATAAGTGACCGGTTCCTGCCCGTTTTTCCGGCGAATAAACGTATCAATATTTTCCATGGGTCCCGGTCGGTAGAGCGCATTAACCGCGGCCACCAGCTCAAAGCTATCCGGCTGGAGTTGGCGTAAAACCCGTTTAATCCCAGAGGATTCAAACTGAAAAACCCCGTTCGTCTCACCGGTTGCAAACAACTTTAGCGTTGCTGGATCATTTAAATCAATCTGATTGAGGTCCACAATTTTTCCAGTTTGTTTTTTCACCAATGCCAGGGCGTTGGCAAGAATGCTCAAATTGCGTAACCCTAAGAAGTCCATTTTTAGCAGACCAACTGCTTCAACGGTGTCTTTGGGGTATTGCGTCATCAGTAGTTCTTCGCTTCCAGGCTGTAACGGCACCAAATCACGCAATGGCCCCTGACTTAAAACAATACCAGCCGCATGGGTTGAATAGTGCCGCGGCAATCCCTCTAACTTCTGTGCCGTCGCAAACAACAATTGATTACGCGAGCTATCAGCAACTAAATTACGTAACCGTTGCGACTGATCATAGGCCCGCTGCAAAGTGATGTGTAGCTCGGCTGGAATGGCCGCACTCCAGTCGCTAAGCTCGTAAGGCGCCATCCCCAAAACCCGGCCGACATCCCGCAATGCGGCCTTAGCCGCTAGCGTCCCAAAGGTAATAATCTGAGCCACCCGTTCATGACCATATTTATCATGAACGTATTGCAAAACCTGTTCCCGCCGATTATCTGGAATATCCAGATCAATGTCGGGCATTTGGGCCCGCTCTTCATTTAAAAACCGTTCAAACAACAGGTCATAAGCCAGCGGGTCCACTTCAGTAATAGCTAGAACATAGGCCACCAATGACCCTGCTGCTGATCCCCGACCGGGCCCGGTTTGAATATTTGCTTGATGGGCAAAGTTCATCACATCCCAAATAATTAGGAAATAATCGTCGAAGCCCATCCGGTGAATAACCCCAAGTTCATGATCCAAGCGTTGCTGATAAGGCGTCGCATCGGTAATGTGATTAGCCGTTAGTCGACGCTTTAGACCCGCCACACAGCGCTCACGCAAATAATCGCGGGAGTTCTCCTGATTGGGGGTTGGAAATTGTGGCAACTGCGGTTGCTGAAATTGTAACGTCACCGTGCTAGCAGCAGCAATTGACGCCGTCATCGTCACAGCAGCCGTCAATCCCACGTTAGCAAACCGCTGGGTTTCCTCGGCGGCTGGCCGTAACCAATGAGTCCCTTGAACTTGCTGTTCGGTCGTCGGATCACTGATCGTTTCACCGGCATCGATCGCTCGTAGCACCGTGACCGCAAAATGATCGTCTCGATTCAAATACGCGACCGGTGACAACGCCACTAACGGCGTCGTCGTTGCCTGACTGAGGCTTTGTAAGTGGTCACGACTCACAGCAGCCAAATCCGGTGACACGCCGATGGCCAGTTGGCCCACCGACCAGTCATTTAGCTGATGGAGAACCTGTTGGGCTGGCGCTAGTTGGTCATTAGCTACCAATGTATGGATTTCACTATCTAATGGGGCAATCATGGTCAACTGACTAAGGTTTTGGGTCAACTGGGTCAAGTCAACTGGCCCACCGCCGACCTGATACGCCGTCGATAATTGCATGAGTTGTTGGTAGCCCGTAAAATTTTGCGCTAAAAAGACCCAATCGTAGGCCTGCGTGGCATCGTTCAGCCCCTGTGCCGTTAGCGTTAGTCCTAAAAGTGGCTTAATGTCGGCTTGTCGACACGCATTATAAAAAGCTACGGCACCGTACATCACATTCTTATCCGCCAATGCCAGCGCAGTGTATCCCCGCTTCTTAGCTGTTTGGACGAGATCATCAATCCGGTTGGTACTCTGTAATAAACTATAGGTGCTGAACACCTGTAACGGTACAAACATCCCCGCAGCTCCTTTCGTCTTCAAAATCGTTAGTCTCATTATACCAGAAAAGGTCCCGTAAACACGCCAGATGAACAAATGTTCGTTAGCATCTAAAAAGCTCTCCCAGAATCATCAAAGATTCTGGGAGAGCTTGCCCCGGCAGTCATCTCAAAATAACTAGTAACCGGTTATCGTTTACCTACTTCACTTTACTGTGTATCAGCTGCTGCTTGCGGTGCATGGGTGAACGTTAACTGGTCGTCAGCAACATCAATCGTAATCAGACTATTGGCTGGAATTGTGCCAGCGATTAATTCACGAGCCAATGGCGTTTCAACATGGGTCGTGATAAACCGTTGTAATGGCCGGGCCCCATAAGCTGGCAGATAGCCGGCCTTCGCAATCCACGTTTGTGCAGCTGGCGTAATGGTCAAGTCTAACTGCTGTTCGTGTAGGCGAATGGCCAGGTGATCAATCAGTTTAACCACAATTTGTTCAACATCTGCTAAGGACAGTGGGGTAAACATAATCGTTTCGTCAATCCGGTTTAAGAATTCTGGCCGGAAATGGCTTGGGAGCAATTGGGCGACTTGTTTCTTAGCGTCTTCACTAATCCGCCCCTGGTCGTCAGTTCCTTGTAGCAGCAACTCCGATCCCAGATTAGATGTCATGATCAAAATCGTATTCTTAAAGTCTACAGTCCGCCCCTGACTATCCGTCAAACGGCCATCATCTAAGACCTGCAGTAACAAGTTAAAGACGTCTGGGTGCGCCTTTTCCACTTCATCAAACAAAACGATCGTGTACGGATTACGCCGAACGGCTTCCGTTAGCTGGCCGCCTTCTTCATAGCCGACGTATCCTGGTGCCGCGCCGACCAATCGTGAGACCGATTCCTTTTCCATGTACTCACTCATGTCGATTCGGACCATGTGCTCTTCACTGTCAAATAAGTTTTCGGCTAAGGCTTTCGCTAATTCTGTTTTCCCAACCCCGGTCGGTCCCAGGAACAAGAACGACCCTAACGGCTTGGTTGGATCTTGTAAGCCTGCTCGTGACCGCAAGACTGCATCAGCCACTGCCGAAACAGCTTGGTCTTGACCAACCACCCGTTCATGCAGATGATCGGCCAATTTCAACAGTTTCTCACGTTCGCCTTGGACCAGTTTCGTCACGGGAATCCCGGTCATCCGACTTACCACTGCGGCAATCTCGTTTTCAGTTACTGACTCGGAGACCAACCAGTCTTGTTGCTGATCGGTTTGCTCCAAATTGGCCAATTCCTTTTCCAATTGGGGAATCGTTCCGTGTTGCAATTCGGCGGCCCGGTTTAAGTCATAAGCCGATTCAGCGTTTTCCAATTCACGTTTAGCCTGGTCTAATTCCGTTTTCTTGTCACCTAATTGCTTAATCGCCGACTTTTCTTGATTCCACCGCGCACTCAGGTGATCGACCTTTTCCTTCGTATCGGCTAATTCTTTCTGTAGGTCACTGAGTCGTTGTTTCGAGGCCTCGTCCGTTTCTTGCTTCAATGCCGTTTGCTCAACTTGCATCCGCATCAACTGCCGCCGAGCCTGATCCAATTCCGTTGGTGCCGAATTCATTTCCACACGAATCGAAGCGGAGGCCTCATCAACGAGGTCGATTGCCTTATCGGGTAAGAAGCGGTCTGTCAGATACCGATCGGATAATTTAGCGGCCGCAATCAAGGCATTATCATGAATCTTAACGCCATGGTGAATTTCAAAGCGTTCTCGCAATCCCCGTAAAATGGTAACCGTGTCAGCCACGCTCGGTTCGTTGACCAACACCCGCTGAAAGCGCCGTTCCAATGCCTTATCCTGTTCCAAATATTGACGATATTCGTCTAACGTGGTGGCCCCAATCAAGTGAAGCTCGCCGCGGGCCAACATCGGCTTCAACAGGTTACCGGCATCCATGCTGCCTTCTGTCTTACCGGCACCCACAATGTTATGAATTTCATCAATAAACATGATAATCTGACCATCACTCTTGGTGACTTCTTTGAGAACTGCCTTTAATCGTTCCTCAAATTCACCACGGTACTTCGCCCCGGCAATTAAAGATCCCATATCTAGGGAGAAAATTGTCTTATCTTTCAAATTATCCGGTACGTCTCCACGCACAATTCGTTGCGCCAAGCCTTCAACAATCGCCGTTTTACCAACACCCGGTTCACCAATTAAAACCGGATTATTCTTGGTCTTACGCGAAAGAATCCGAATGACCGAAAGAATTTCATCATCGCGACCGATAATCGGATCAATCTTACCACTACGCATAGCTTTGACTAAATCAGTACCGTACTTTTCTAATGCTTTATATTGATCTTCTTGATTCTTAGACGTCACCCGTTCACCTCCACGTAAGTCATCAACTGCTGCCCGGAGTTTCTTTTCCGTCAACCCCTGCTGTTTGAGATAATCCGTCAGCGCTTCACCGTTCAATTGCATGACGGCCAGAACCACCGTGTCCAAAGCCATAAAATCATCGTGATAGGCGTCACGAATCTGATCGGCCTTTTGGAGTAATTCGGTTAAATTTCTAGAGAACTCCTGACCATACTGCACACCACTACCCGTGACCGTGCTAATACTATCGAGTTCCCGATCGAGTTCGTGATCGAGTTCCGTCACATCAACACCCGCGTCTTGAAAAAGTTGCCGGGCTAATTCGCCGGGCTGAACAAGAAATTTAAACAAGTGAGCCACGGTCACTGCTTGATGCTGACGTGTGACTGCAATCCGCTGTGCCTCGGCTAAAGCACTTGTTAAAGCTTCTGTCATTTTTTCTGGATTCATATCGAGTCCCCCTCAGTTAGTTTTTCGTTAATTTTAAGAGTCATAAAAAGAGGTAACCAACACCGGCAACCTCCTTTTTCATGATTCATTCTAACTGATTTAAACGAGAAATCCAAATAATTTGACCTTTTTTGACCAAATAATTTAAGCCCGCTGTTCCGCCAATTCCGCGATCTTAATAATCACATCGGTCGCTTGTTCCATGGTTTGTTCAGACACATACTCGAATCGACCGTGCATGTTCTCGCCACCGGCAAATAAGTTCGGTGTTGGCAAGCCCATAAAGGAGATCTTGGACCCATCTGTTCCACCACGGACGGGGAAAATTAACGGTTTGATGTTAAGAGCCTCGAGTGCATCCTTAGCCAAGTCAACCACCGTCATATCCTTTTCGATCACTTCACGCATGTTGTAGTACTGGTCCTTGATCGTGACCTGGACCCGTTTTGACCCATATTGTTGGTTTAATTGGTCGGCAACGCCTTGGAAGAGTTGCTTGCGGTCCTCGAAAATTTGCCGGTCATGATCACGAATAATATAGCTGAGATGGGCCGTATCAACGTCTCCTGTCATGCTATATAAGTGGAAGAAGCCTTCACGACCTTCCGTATATTCTGGACGATCGTGTTCTGGCAATGCAGCGTGGAAGTCCATGGCTACCTGCGATGCATTAACCATGACGCCCTTGGCCTCGGCTGGGTGAACATTGGTCCCCGTGATCTCAACCTGAGCATCCGCGGCATTAAAGGTTTCATATTCAAGCTGTCCCAAGGGACCACCATCAACTGTATAGGCAATGTCTGCCCCAAAATCGGCCACATCAAAGTGATCAGCCCCTGTCCCAATTTCTTCGTCAGGCCCTAAACCAATCTTAATCTCGCCATGCTTGATTTCAGGATGAGCCAATAAGTATTCGGCCGCTGCCATGATTTCAGCTACCCCAGATTTATCATCGGCCCCTAATAGCGTTTGACCATCAGTGGTAATCAACGTATGCCCAGCGTAATTCTTTAAATTAGGAAAAACAGCTGGATCTAACGTATACTTACCAGCTTCATCCAGCTTGATGACCGATTGGCCGTCATAGTTTTCCACGATTTGTGGGTTAATGTGCTCACTGTTAAAATCTGCCGTATCAAAATGAGAAATGAATCCCAATTTTTTAACTGCCTTATCTGTATTAGCCGGTAAGGTCGCAAACACATAAGCGGATTGGGCATTAATGTGCACATCCGTTAAGCCGATTGCCTGTAAATCCGTTACAAGCCCTTCTGCAAATGCTGTCAATCGGGGCGTTGATGGAATTGTCGTCGACTGCGGATCAGACCGCGTATTAATTTTTACATACTTCAAGAAGCGGGGAATCAAGTTGTCATACTTTGCCAAAATAAATCACTCCTCAATATTTAAGCTACTTACTCCCAATCAGTTTACCTGTTTTGCCCTTTAAAGAAAAGTAAACGGGTCGGTGTTTAACTGCGAAGCCTGCACCGTTATCGCCCAGTTATTTTCCTGCGCCCATTGCTGGAACAAGGTCGTTAAATGTGGCTTACAAATGCTTTCAATATGGTGACCGGGATCAATGACACTCAACCCAGCCGCAATCATATCGTGACCAGGATGATAGGAAACATCGCCCGTCACATACGCATCAGCGCCCTTAGCCAGCGCTGCTGGGTAAAATTGTCCACCACTACCACCGAGAATAGCAACTCGCTTAACTGGTGCCTCTGGCGTGTGGGTAATCAGCCGTAACCCGGCAACGTGAAAGTATCGTTTACAAGCTAGAGCAAACTCACGGACGGTCGTTGTTTCCGGCAAATCCCCAATCCGTCCCATCATGATTTCAGACGTTGCTCCAACCCCATTACTAGGAACTAAACCCACGCATTGTTGTAAGCCTAAAGCGGCGGCTAGCCAATCATTCATCCCCCCAGGTGCACTGTCTAAGTTCGTATGGGCACCGTATACCGTGATGTGATGTTGTAAAAGCGTCGCATACATCTGGTTTTGGGGAACCGCCAAGTCTAAGTTTTTAGCTGGTCGAAACATCATCGGATGATGAGCAAAAATAAAGTCTGCCCCGATCTCAATGGCTTCGGCCACCACTTCTGGCCGCACGTCCAAGGTGACCAAGACTTTGTGGACCGGTGCATCTAATCGCCCTAACTGAAGGCCAACCGGATCGCCGGGCTCTGCCCATGACTTTGGGGCGAACTGCTCAAACCGTGACACTAACTCACGCACCAACACGTTGCAAGACCTCCTTAATTTCAGCCAATTCTGCTTCTAAAGCCGTCACCTTTTCAACCGGAACCGCCTTAGCTGAACGTACCTGTTGGAGGACTGCTTCTGTCCGGGCAAGTTCTCGTTGCCATTTCGCCATAAACGTCGCATTGTGTTCAGCTAGTAGATACGGTCCAAAGCGTAGTTGTTCAGCCGTATATTGTTGTGGTTGGGCCTGTCTATCGGCTACCAAGATTTCATAATCATGCCCATCTTCACTGACAATTTCTTCCGCGACAAGTTGAAAACCGTGCGTCATCAAGAATTGCCGAACGTGCCATTCCCCCACATTCGGTTGTAAGATGAGGCGCTGCACCCCGGCCAAGCGCTCAAAGTCTTGCGTCAAAATTTGCGTGATGAGCGTTCCTCCCATTCCAGCAATCGCGACTGTATCGATCTGGTCATCCGCCTCAATGGCCTGTAGCCCATTCGCCAAGCGCGCCGTAATCTGATGAGCCACGCCCTCACGTTCAATCTCATGCGCGGCATTTTCAAAGGGACCCTTAACGACCTCGCCAGCCACACCGCCAGCAATCAACCCCCGTTGTGCGAGATTAACGGGCAAGTAGGCGTGGTCGGTCCCGATATCAGCTAACCGACTGCCTTGCGGAACGTATTTGGCGACCGTTGCGAGTCGGACTGATAGATGTTGTGCATCCATAAATTTTCTTCCCTTCTGTTTTTCTCATTACCTTTTAGTATAAGCTAGTCACGTAAAATTGGATAGCGGAACCACTAAAAAAGCCAGCACCAATTGGCACTGACTTCTTTAACTTAGCTTATTTTTGCTGACGACGCGTTTGCGGTTGATCATCATCCGTTGACGCCGTTGCTTGCCCCATTTTAGAGTAAGGGTAAGGGTACGTAATCTTCATAACGGCTGGCATGACAATCGGTAAAAGAATAATCAACAAGACAATCCCCAAAATCACGGCCAAGGCAATCTGAATCAAGGTCATCACCCCAGATGGAATCAATGCAGCGAATGTACCGCTCAAAATAATCCCGGCTGAAATGACCACCGTACCAATAACCGTTGCCGCATGTAACATTTTATCACTCGTCGCACCCGGTTCATGAAGACTTTCACGATACTTACGCATCAAGAAGATCGAGTAATCAACCCCCAGAGAAATCAACATCACGAATGTGAAGAATGGCGTGTTCCATGTCAACATATTGGTTCCCAAAATTGGCTTCACTAGCCAGTGCACTAACGTTAAGGCACCAGAGTAAGCGACCAGCAAGATTCCTTCGATCACAATTGGTTGAACCAGAGAACGGGTAACCACCATCAAGGCCACAAAGATTCCGGCTAACATGATAATCACAGTCCGCGTAAAGTCACTAGAGGCCATCGCAGACGTGTCGTTAGTTTGCGACGTATTGCCGCCAAAGGCAACCTTAGCACCGCTCAAGCTGGTTCCTTGCAGGCTCCCATTGACAATCTTTTCTAGCTTAGGTAGCCGCGCCATGGCTGCCGCTGAACTTGGATCGTCCTTCAAGACAACCGTCAGCTTCGTTATCTTGTGGTTCGGTGACATGTAGGTGTCCATCGATTGCTTAAATGACCCGCTGTTGATCGACTTCTTCGGAATGTAGAACGTCTCCGCCGCAGCTGACTTCTGTAAGCCCTTGAGGTAGGTATTGGCTGTTCCGACACCGGAAGAAACCGAACTCAAACCGGTTGTTGCAGCAGATAAACGACTCCGCATTTTCGTTAACTTCTTATTCATTGAGGCCAGTTGCTCTGCCATTGTTTGGTTACCAGCAGCAACCTGACTAGCCCCACTCACCAATGACGGCATTTTGTTGTTAATCGTGAACATTGCGCCAGACAACGTTCCCAGTTTGGAAGACAGTTCACTTGTCTGCGAGCTAGCAGATGACAGGGCCGTTGCGGCCCCTGGCAAGACCACGTTAGACTTTTGGGCCAACGTTGCCACCGATGACTGCAATTGTGACGTCGTACCTTGCAAGGTTTGTAGTTGACTAGCCACGTTTGTCGTTGACGTCCCAATATTAGACGTATCCGTAGCCACCTGTGATAACGATGACTTCACGGAAGCTAATAAACTAGCTTGGGCAGACGCCTGTTGCTTCATAACTGACTGTAAAACTGCTTTTTGTGTCGCTGATAATGGTGCTCCAGCAGAACTAAAAGCTTGAACCGCTGTTGCGTACCCATTACCAGAACTGGCTGACGCACTAGAGACCAAGCCTTGAACCTTTTGGAGTTGTGACTTGATATCCTGAGCGGAACTCCCAATGTTAGTTAAGCCACTCGTCACACCACTGGTACTGCCTGCCGCACTACTATTAACTTGGGTACTGAGTTCTTGAATAGCTGCGTTCAGTTGTGGTAATGCTGCTTCTAGTTGTGCTAATTTAGCTTGTTGTGACGAACTCGTCGCACTAGCCACACTGGTATTCATTTGGCTCACGCCCGTTGTGACTTGAGAGATTCCTGACTGTAAAGTCTTCGTCCCGTCACTAACCTGTTTGGCCCCTTTGGCTAACTTCTGCGCCTTTTTAACGGACCCAGAAACATTTTGCTTACTCAATTGACTATTAGCAGATTTCAGCCCCTTATTCACCTTATTAACACCCTTTTGGGCCTTAACCAAGCCAGTCGTTACCGAACTCATTTGATTCTGAACATATAACTTTTTAATGGCCTTGCCACCCGGCTGTGTAACAGAAGCCACTGTCTTAACCCCATCCGCATTTTGCAGTTGTTTGGTTAGACGATCAATGAGTAACAATGATTTTTCGTTATTTAACTTATGATCACTTTGGATGTAAATTGTCGTTGGTTCCGCGGTTCCTTTGGAGAAGTGCTTTTGCACCACGCGTAACCCTTGCTTAGCCGGCACATTATTGCCAATTTCCACTGTATCATCGTAATCCAACGTCCCGTGAGACGCCAGTGCAAGTGGGATAAAGACAATTCCGGCAACGATCAACGTAATCACCGGCCGAATCATTGCGTGCTTAGCCATACCATGCCAAAGGCGACTGTCGCCTTCACCAGAGAATTTCTTCACTGGCCAAAACATGTGTGGCCCACAGATTGCCATAAAAAACGGATTCAGTGTCAGAAGCACGGCCAACAAGACCACAACCCCAACGGCAATTCCAACGGCTGACCGATACAAAGAGAAGTTGGCAAAGCCCAACACACTCATCCCAATCAACACGGACAACCCGGAATAAAGAACCGTACGACCACCAATCTTGATGGCCTCTTTGGTTGCTGAGTAGCGGTCTTGCCCGTTGGCTAACCGCTCCCTAAACTCGTTGTAGAGGAGAATATTATAGTCAGTCCCAATCCCAAACAGAACAATCACAATAAAGACTTGGGTGAAGTTAGAGAATGGGAAGTTGAAGCGATCAACTAAGTTTGCCACAACAGAAATCGATGTAATCACGGATACGCCAACCGTTAACAACGAGAAGAGTGGTGTCACTGGCGATCTGAAGACCAACCACAGCACTAAGAAAATAAAAATTGCCGCAATAATTTCAGTCTTTTGCACCCCAGCTTGCGTGGCATCTGAGAAGTCTTGATTTAAAACATCGGCCCCCGTCAGATATGTCTTCACCCCATCAGTCTTAGCTAATTGAGTGATCTGGTCACGAATCGTAGTGATTGAGTGACTAGATGACTTACGCACATTCAACTGTAATAGTTGCGTACTCTTATCTTTAGAGATTAGTTGAGAAGCAGCGGTTGAACTATCACTAGCTGCCGTCATTGACCGGATTTGATACTGATCCTCATGATTCTTGATCCGTTTAATGGTCTTATCAATTTGCTTATTTTGATCACTAGTCAACGCGGTATTACCGTTGCTAAAGACCACTACAACAGCCGTGGTTCCCCGTTGTGAACGGCCCCACTTCTTTTGCATATTGGTTGCTTCGGTGCTTTGATAATTGCTGGGAACCGTAATCTGACCCTTATCAGCCACCAATTTACTCATGTTTGGAATCGTCAGGATGGCTAGCAAAACGATCACCAACCAGCCAATCACATTCCAAATGTAATGTTTGTTCATCCAGCGCACAGGATAATACCTCCTAAATAATTAATTAAACTAACTTCTATTCTACTGTTTATCGAGTTAACCAGGTTGTCCAATCAAGTTCTAGGGGTTGGTTCCCATTTGATGGCAGAATGTCACCAATGGACAACGTCGCTAACTGCTGTCGATATTGCTTCTCCGCCGCACCAAACGTTGCCAACACGTTGGCAACCGACTGTTCACCATGGAGATTCTTTAGTCCATACATCCGCATAAACTGATCACGCTGCTCAAAATCAAATAATCGCTTGACCAGTCCCGTGTTTTTCACAAAGGATTGTGGTCCCTCAATCGCATCAAAAATGTCTAATAACGTAATGTCATGCGGATTACGGGTCAGGACAATCCCCCCAACGCGACCAGATATGGTCTTCACGATTTTACCAGCAGCTAATCGTTGGACGATCTTCTTCAAATAACTAGTTGAGATGCCCAACCGTTCCGCCACCAATGAACTATGTAACGGAATTTGTCGATCCTGAATCCCCAGAAAAGCCACAATACAAAGTGCCTGTTCAAGACTCGGTTTTGCTTTCAAAGGGCCCCTCCTTTCCCAAACGTTACGAACCTTGTCAATTTCTTAAACGAGATACATTATATCCCCTTTAGATGATTTTTCAAGACTTCTGACGCAATAAATTAACGCAATCACGGTTATTTTCTTGTGTAAACGATTCCACTTTTCTTGACACCTTCCCATCTATCTCTGGCTTAGCTGTCATCAGTGACTAAAAAAAGCAGCCACCCTAGCGGTAGCTGCTTTTACAAATCTATTCCAAAAAGTCTTTCAGTTGTTTACTGCGTGATGGGTGCCGTAATTTCCGCAAAGCCTTAGCTTCAATTTGGCGAATCCGTTCCCGGGTAACCCCGAAGACTTTACCCACTTCTTCCAACGTCCGCGTCCGACCATCATCTAGGCCAAACCGTAGCCGCAAGACATTTTCTTCCCGATCAGTTAACGTATCCAAAACGCTTTCCAATTGTTCTTTCAACAATTCGTAAGCGGCATGGTCAGCTGGACTGGTGGCATCTTGGTCTTCAATGAAATCACCCAAGTGAGAATCATCTTCTTCACCAATTGGCGTTTCCAAAGAAACTGGTTCTTGCGCAATCTTTAAGATTTCGCGAACCTTTTCCGTTGGCATATCCATTTCGGCCCCAATTTCTTCTGGCGTTGGTTCGCGCCCAAGATCTTGAAGTAATTGCCGTTGAATCCGGATTAACTTGTTAATGGTTTCCACCATATGAACGGGAATCCGAATCGTCCGGGCTTGGTCAGCAATGGCCCGTGTAATCGCTTGACGAATCCACCAAGTTGCGTAAGTTGAGAACTTAAACCCTTTGCGGTAGTCAAACTTTTCAACGGCCTTCATCAGCCCCATGTTACCTTCTTGAATCAAGTCCAAGAACTGCATTCCCCGACCCACGTAACGCTTAGCGATAGAAACCACTAACCGTAAGTTGGCTTCCGCTAGTTCTTGCTTAGCGGCTTCTTCACCGTTTTCAATCCGTAAAGCCAATGCGACTTCTTCGTCGGCAGTCAAGAGGTTGACGCGCCCAATTTCCTTTAGATACATCCGCACTGGATCGTTAATCTTAACGCCCGTTGTCGTCGAAGCATCCTTTAATTCCTTCTTAGAAACGGCCTTTTGAGCTTTAACCGCCCGTGCGTCTGGCTCACCCTTAGCATCAACCACGCTGATTCCGGCATCGGAAATGGTTTCAAGTAACTTGTCCATTTGCTTAGCATCCAGCGTGTACGGTGTTGCCACCTTATCAGTTAAGTCATCATACGTGATGTGACCCGCCTTTTTGGTGTCCTTGATTAAGGCACGTACCGTCTTGTTGTATGCTTTTTGGTCAAACATTGGTTGATCCGTGGTTTTTTTTGCCATTAAAATACCCCCTAGACTAAAGTTGCTTGTTCGCTTGGCGTTGTCGTTCCAATTGAACAATCTCAATGACTAACTGCCGTTGTTGCTCGGCATCACCCAATCGCGAGGCCTCCGCCAGTTGATTTTTCTTCTGGCGGAGTTGTTCATCGACGGGCGCTTCATTCATAATCACCGCTAAATAGTCATCGATCTCACGTGGGGTAGCCGCCGCATGAGTGGTTGTCTCTAACTCGATAACTAATTGCTGCAGCCGGTCTTCTTGAATGAAGTCCGTAAACTGCGCGGTTTGATACGTTTGATGCGTTTGGAAATAACCTTGGGCCAAGGTATAAATCACTTGATAATCATCGTGAACGAAGCAAAAGTCAGCAACACTGCTTACTTTCGCCCACACATTTCGATCGTGAAGCAAATGATACAGCAAGTTCCGTTCTGCCCGTTCTAAGCGAGTTAATGGCCGCTGCTGCTGGTAAACCGTTACTGGCGGAGCCACAGGCGCCTTTTCTGGCTCCCGTGGTCGGTCACGCTCAGTTTGCGCTGCTACATCCCGCTGAGTTTGTTTTAACTGTGCCAATAGGGCTGACTTATCAATCTTAAACTCTGTCGCCAATTGGTTCAGGTAAAGGTCCAATTCGACCGGTTCTTGCACCTGCGCCAAAAGTGGCATGACCTGATTCACATAATCCAAGCGCTCAGCGTCCGTATCGAGGGCCTTATTGCGCCGTAAAAATCGTAGTTGAAACTTAATTGGTGTCTCTTTGGCGGTGGTCATCATTTGCTTAAAAGCCGCATCCCCATGCGCTTGTCGATATTCATCGGGATCTTGACCCTCTGGTAATTGAATCACACTTAACTGCAAGTGACTGTGCTGATTTAACAGACCTAAAGCCCGTGAGATGGCCCGTTGACCGGGCTCATCCCCATCATAACAAACATTTAGCTTGTCTGTTGTTCGCTCGATTGCGTAAATCTGTTCCGTAGTCAAGCTAGTTCCCATCGAGGCAATCCCGTTACTAACCCCTGCTTGAGTCGCAGAAATAACGTCCATGTATCCTTCAAACAACGTCACTTCACCCGCCTCACGAATAGCAGGACGCGCTAAATCAAAATTAAATAATAAGCGGCTCTTATTAAATAATGTGGTTTCAGGGCTGTTCAGGTACTTGGGTTGATTATCGGCTGGTTGCATCAGCCGCCCAGAAAAGGCCGTAACGTGTCCACTCGCATTGCGTAATGGAAACATCACACGTTCCGTAAACCGATCCCGCAACTCACCCTGTGCATTTTCAATAAAGAGCCCAGACTGTCTTAAAAGTTGATAGTCACTGTTGCGCTGGTCAAAAAACGGTTTGAGTAGCCGCTGCCCCGGCGCAAAGCCTAACTGATACGTCTCAATCGTCTCATCTGTTAGTCCTCGTTGGTGCAAATAATCCAAGGCGGGCTGACCGACCTCCGTATTCACCAAAATATGGTGATACAGCTTAGCAGCCTGCTCCTGCAACGCAATCAACTGACTGGTTTTAGAATCCACTGCGGGTCCCTGAGCATCTTGCCGGTATTCGCTATCCAGGTCTACATGGCTAAAGTCAGCCACCTTAACCACCGCTTCAGGAAATGTCACATGTTCCAATTCCATCAGAAACTTGAACACATTGCCACCGCGGCCGCAACTAAAACAATGGAAGATTTGTTTATCTTCTGCAACAGAAAATGACGGCGTCCGTTCCTCATGAAAGGGGCATAACCCAAATAGGTTCTTCCCCGACTTCTTGAGTTGAACATATTGACCAACCACGTCCGCAATGTTCGTGGCCGTTCGGACCGTTTCAATCACGTCTTCGGGTATCTTTGCCAAACCATCACTCCCTTTACCGTGAATCACATCGCGCCCTTAGCCTTGAAAAGTCGCACCCCGGGAACCCGAAAAGTGCGACTCTTTAATTGGAATTCATGCGCAAATATACAAGTTATATGATAGCACATAAACTCCAGTTGTCCAATTAAAAGCTTTCAGATTTACTTCACAACCAATTGATCCAAATCACCCAATGCTAATGCTAGGTCAGCTAACCGACTCAATTCCGCCAAACGGTTATTCCGAACGGCATCATCTTTTGCCATTACCATCGTGGCGTCAAAGTAAGCCGCAATGACTGGTTGGATATCAGCTAAGGCTGTATATAAGGCCGTTAGCCCGTCCTTCGCTGCCGTGGCCACTGTTGCGACGCCTTGATGTAATTGCCCTTCACTGTCATTTTCAAACAATGCTGGATCAACTGTCGTGGCGGCCACTTCAGCGGGTGCCTTTTGGGCCAAACGAATTACCCGCGTCAAGGATTCAATCACATCCTTAAAGTTGGCATCGTCAGCATGACTCGCCAAAATATCGGCTGCCGTAAAGATCTGTAAGACATCACTACTGCTACCGGCCGTCACGGCATCAATAATATCGTGACGTTGCTTAGCAGAACGGAGAATCTTCCGAATCCGATCCTTGATAAAGTTAACCAGCGCGTCAATTTGTCCAGCTTGATCGAGCTTTGGTGCAACATTGGCCGTCGTCTCGGCTGCAACAAATGCCTGTGCCAAGTCAGCTACTGGTAAGGACCACTGTTGGTCCTGAGCAATTCGCACAATCCCAGTCGCTTGCCGCCGCAATACGTAAGGATCATTTGAACCGCTCGGAATCATGCCAGCGGCAAAGAACGTTAAGATACTATCGAATTTATCGGCTAAGGCTAATACGGCACCGGGGACAGACGCTGGTAAAGCGCCATCGGCAGAGATTGGCTCGTAATGTTCACGAATCGCTTGAGCCACAGCGGGATCTTCACCTTGAAGTAAGGCGTATTTTTCACCCATGACACCTTGTAATTCAGCAAATTCGCCGACCATTCCGGTAACTAGGTCAAATTTATAGATTTCACTGGCCCGCAATACGGCCTTAGTCTGGGCATCGTTTAACCCAACGTGCTTGGCCAAAACCCCAGCAATTGCTTTAACCCGGCTCATCTTCTCAGCCATCGTACTGATCTTATCATGGAAGCTAACAGTCTTCAGCCGTTCAACGTAATCAGCAATCGTCTTCTTCTGATCTTCCGTATAGAAGAACATGGCATCTTCTAGTCGCGCAGTCAGGACCTTTTCGTTTCCTGAAACCACGTTTTGTAAGTCATGATCGTTCCCATTACGGACCGAAATGAACGTTGGCAATAATTGCCCTTGTGCATCCCGTGCATAGAAGAACCGCTGGTGATCACGCATTGAGGTAATCAGGACCTCTTCTGGAATCGTCAAATACTTTTCATCGAAGCTGCCGGCAAAAGCAGTTGGCCACTCTACCAAGTTGTTAACTTCTTCTAACAAGCCCGCATCAACGTTAACCGTCCAACCATGATCGGCGGCCAGCTTGTCAATTTGAGTTTTAATCATCGACTTACGCTTATCCGCATCAGCAATCACAAACTCACTGGTCAAGTCACCTTCGTAGTCAGCGGCCGTTGCAATCGATATGTCTTTGCCTAAGAAGCGGTGACCACGGGTATTACGATCCGTTGTCACATCCAAGATACTAAACGGAATGACGTCGGCATCTAACAAGGCTACCAGCCAACGGATTGGTCGAATATATTGGAAATGATGGGTGCTCCACTTCATCATCGTCGGGAAAGTCATGGCTGTGATGACGTCCTTGAGTCCAGCCAAAACGGTAGCCACCGGTTCACCGGCAATAAATTTATCGACGTAAACGTACTCGGTCCCCTTAATTTCCTTAAAGGTAATGTCATCGGTGGTCAAGCCTTGACCGCGAGTAAACCCAATTGCGGCCTTGCTCCAATTACCTTCAGCGTCTTGGGCAATCTTTTTAGCTGGTCCTTTGACGGATTCACTAATATCGCTTTGCTTGTCGGCAAGTCCCGTAATTAAGACCGCTAAACGCCGGGGCGTTGAGAATGGTTTGATCTCATCATAATCGACGCGTTCTTCTTTTAGGTAATCCGCCGTCCGCTTGACCAACTGCTTAATGGCTGGTGTCACGACGTGTGCGGGCATTTCTTCCAGCCCAATTTCTAGTAAAAATGTGTGTGCCATTATTTGGCCTCCTCATCCGCTAATAATTGTTGGCGTAGCTTTTCATCCTTAACCAGTGGGAAGCCGCGCTTCTTTCGTTCAGCAACGAAAGCCCGCGCAATCGAACGTGCCATATTCCGGATTCGTGATAAGTAGCCGGCCCGTTCAGTCACTGAAACCGCCCCGCGGGCATCCAGCAGGTTAAATGTATGACTGCACTTCAGCACATAGTCATAGGCTGGGTGTACCAAGCCATTGGCGATTTGCTTTTTAGCTTCATCTTCAAATTCATCGAAATGCCGCAATAACATGTCTTGATTGCTTTCTTCAAAACTATACTTAGAGTGTTCGTATTCTGGTTCCTTGAAGATATCACCATACTTGACACCATCGGCCCATTCCAAATCAAAGACGGAGTTAACGTCTTGAATGTATGAGGCCAATCGTTCTAGACCGTAAGTCACTTCGGACGTGACGGGGTCAACTTCCATGCCCCCAACAACTTGGAAGTAAGTGAACTGGGTGATTTCCATCCCGTCCAACCAAACTTCCCAACCAACACCGGCACAGCCCATAGATGGGTTTTCCCAGTTATCTTCGACGAACCGAATATCATGTTCCAAAGGATCAATGCCCAATTCCTTCAAACTATTCAAGTAAAGCTCTTGAATGTTGTCGGGAGAGGGTTTCATAATTACTTGGAATTGGTGATGTTGGTATAACCGGTTCGGGTTTTCCCCGTAACGGCCATCGGCTGGACGCCGGGAAGGTTCAACGTAAGCGGCGTTCCAGGGTTCTGGACCGATCGCCCGTAAAAATGTGTAAGGACTCATCGTCCCAGCACCTTTTTCTGTATCGTAAGCTTGCATCAGCATGCAGCCCTGAGCGGACCAATACTGTTGTAACTTCAAAATGATTGCTTGCATGGACAGTTTTTCTGTCATAGGTGCAGTTCCTCCTTATTTAACAAATAAGCGCAAAAAAATCCCTACGAGAATTCACCGAGGCAAATTCACGTAGGGACGAAGTTTTAATTTCGCGGTTCCACCCTACTTCTAATCGATCACCGATTAGCAGCTTACTTGGAAACGACTCCGAATGTGCCAACCCATAGCACCAATTATTCGGCTCCCACTCTCCCGAACTCGCTAAGAATCAACACTATGTTTCTCATTCATCATAATCGACTTATTTAACTGAGTTTTATGATAGTCGTTCCCCACAGGGTTGTCAATGGTCAGTCGGTGGTTTTAACCGTGCAGGCCACGATTGCATTTGGTCCAAGAAACGCTTGCTCTTGGGATGAACCCCAATCTGACTGTCATAGATTTCATCCATCAATTGCCGCAAAGCATGTTCAGTCTGCGGTTTGACGTTAATCGTATGCAGCCGATCTAAATCTAAGACCGAGAACTGACGAAGATAGTAGATGGTCCGCTGGCTGACATGCAACCGTCGCGGGTCTAGCGTCCAGTGCGCCTGACATAAAAGACCGCCATAGCTTTCTGAGTAGTCAAAGGGCAAGTCATTACGCCCACAGACGGCACAACCTTGCAATTGTGGCGCCACTCCAAAGGCCGGCATTAATTGAATTTCCATGATATTGGTAACAATCGCGGCATTGACGCCATCATCAATTAACGTCAGTGCCCGTTGCACCCGGTGGTACCAGTCTGGTAGCGGCTGACTATCCGGAAAAGCCGTATCCACCAAGCTCATGATATACGTGGCGTAAGCATTCTTAAAAATATCCGCGCTAATATCTTGAAATTGCCGCGTTTCACGGGCCGTTCGAATGTAGGACAACCCGTCATCCGCAATATCGCCAACGTAGCTACCAACCGTAAACGGCAAGATATCCGCCACCATCTTGAAGCCCCGTTTCTTAGCTCCTCGAACCAAAAACATCTTCTTGCCAAACTCTTGCGTAAAAAACTTGATTAAAAAATCACGTTCAGCATAATCACGTCGAAACAACAGGATGCCGTGAAAATCCGTTACATTTCGTGCCACCCGTCATCCCCACTTTCTTGTCTTACAGATCGTCACGCCGATAGCCGTAAGACTTCAACAACGTGGATTTGTCCCGCCAGTTGGGCTGAACTTTCACCCACAATTGCAGATAGACTTTGCTACCCAACAGGTGCTCAATATCCTGACGGGCTAATGTGCCGATCTTTTTAAGCATGCTACCACCTTTACCAATCATGATACCTTTTTGAGTTGGCCGTTCAACGATAATCGTTGCCTCAATGTGCACGTGATCCTCATCTTTTTGCTTCATACTTTCAATCTCAACGGCAACTGAATGGGGCACCTCTTCACGCGTCAACATAAAAATCTTCTCGCGAATCAGCTCACTCACGACAAACCGTTCGGGATGATCTGTCACTTGATCGGCTGGATAATATTGCGGTCCATTTGGCATTTGTTCAACTAATCCCGTTAACAATTCATCAACGTTGTTACCTTCCAACGCTGAAATTGGGTACACCGCTTTCCAAGGAAGTGCCGTTTGGTATTGCTCCATGACCGGCAATAAATCATCCGGTTTAACTTGATCGATCTTGTTAATTAAGAGATAAACTGGGGCTTTTACGTTCTTTAGCCGATCGATGATAAAGTTGTCACCGGCACCCCGCTTTTCAGCCGCGTTCACCATAAATAGCACCGCGTCAACTTCATTTAACGCAGACATGGCTGACTGCACCATATAATCGCCTAGCTTACTCTTCGGCTTGTGCACCCCTGGCGTATCAATAAACACAATCTGGGCTTCATCCGTCGTATAAATCCCTTGAATCTTGTTACGGGTCGTTTGGGCCGTATTTGACATGATCGCAATCTTTTGGCCAATTACCCGGTTTAAAAACGTTGATTTTCCCACATTGGGCCGACCCACAATGGCCACAAAACCTGATTTGTAATCTGGATTATCCATAATTTCCTCCTAGAACCAGCGGCCTAACGCTGGTAACATCACAAGCGCCCCAACTATGACCGCAAACAGCGCCGCCAATAAGACGCCACCTGCGGCCACATCCTTGGCCCGCTTCGCTAACTCATGATACGTTTGACCGACAACTAAGTCTACCACCGCTTCCACAATGGTATTCAGTGTCTCCGCAATCAGAACCAAGAAGATGGCCAGCATTAACCACAGCCATTCATTAATCGTTAATTGCAGGATTAAGCCCGCTATCACGGCCAAACTGCCAAACAAGAGGTGCTTGCGAAAATTACGCTCGTAGTGAAAGAGCGCCTGTAACCCTTCTAACGCGTGCCCTAATGATTGGCGAAAAGCACGGTTTTTACCGGTTTGCCGGTGCTTATCGCTTGAGGCCATAAGCATCTAAAATATCGGCTTGCAACTTAAACATGACCTTCTCGTCTTCCGGTTCCATGTGATCATATCCGTTCAAGTGCAAGAAACCGTGGACCACTAAGAAGCCCAGTTCCCGTTCGTAAGAGTGTCCCAAATAGTCAGCCTGTTCGGCCACTTTATCCATCGACACAAAAATATCCCCGATGTTTTCTGGAATTTCGGCTGCCAATTCATCATCCATAACCAACGGAAAATCCGCAGCTTCCTCGTCATCATCCTCAATCGCAAAACTAATGACGTCAGTAGCGCGATCGACTCCCCGGTATTGTTGATTAATCCGATGAATGTCTTCATTGTTCATCAACGTCACGGACATTTCAGTATTGTCCGCTAATTTCAAGTATTTTCCAGCATACTGCAAAACATCTTGAATCAGGTTTACGTGCTCAGCCGGCACGCCATCTTGGGTCTTATCGTAAATCTCTAAATCCATTATTTTTTAGCTCCATTTGGTTTAGTTTCGTTTGCTTCGTAAGCGTTAATGATGCTGGCAACCACTGGATGGCGAACCACATCATCGGCGCTAAAGGTGACAAAGTTAATATGTGCCACGTTTTGTAAGATATGTTGGGCTTGAACCAACCCCGAACGCGTATTGTGCGGCAAATCTATTTGTGAGATATCCCCGTTGACGATCATTTTAGAACCAAAACCTAACCGCGTTAAGAACATTTTCATTTGCATATTCGTGGTGTTTTGGGCTTCGTCTAAGATAACAAAGGCCGACTCCAACGTCCGTCCACGCATATAAGCCAATGGGGCAATTTCAATGACCCCACGATCCATCAGTCGCGTCGTATGCTCTGCACCTAAGATGGCGTACAACGCGTCATAGATTGGTCGGAGATAGGGATCAACTTTTTCTTTCAAATCTCCTGGTAAAAATCCCAAACTTTCACCGGCTTCGACTGCTGGCCGGGTAATAATCAGCTTTTCCACATCGCCGTACTTTAAAGCAGAGACTGCCATCACTACGGCCAGATAGGTCTTCCCGGTTCCAGCGGGGCCAATGCCAAAGGTCACATCGTTATGTTTAATTGAATCAATATATTGTCGTTGACCAAAGTTCTTTACCCGTACCGGACGACCCTTGGCGTCATTGATTAACGTCTCCGTGTACAGATCCTTGAAATACGTCAAGGTTCCCCGATCGGCCATCTTCATGGCACTGACGACGTCTGCGCTGTTGAGTTTGATTCCCTTAGCCAACAAATCACTCATATTCCGTAGAATATCCAGCGTTTGGTCAACAGCTTCGGCTGCACCGGCGACTTTGATTGAATTACCAAAGGGCTTAACCGTCACATTGAGCCCTTCCTCAAGTAAGGTCACAAATTGATCCTGAACGCCGAGTAAGGCCACTTCATCTTCAGGCCGTTCCAGAATGTATTCTTTTTCAATCGTTGTGTTTTCAGTCAAATACGGTGGCTCCTTTATCGTTATATTTAAAGTTATTGATAGTCAAATTTTAGCATACCACCGGGGATTGTAAAAGCATTCGACGCGAAAAGCTGGCCGAACAACCTAAATCGAGACACTTTACCTCATAAAGACACCCTATTGACCAGCCCCGACTCATGGACTTTCTCTTTTTCAATCCCACCACTGCACCGGGAGTTGCTGACCAATCTCACATCAGCGACCGTCTTACACCCCCTCGACCTCACGTAGTACCTACGCCACTAATGAGGTTCATCTCATTTAAAAACACCACAGCCAGTTAGCCGTAGTGTTTTCGGTTATTGATTTAATTGTGCTTTAACGGTTTGGTTGACGAGATTACCATCAGCCTTCCCCTTAACTTGGGGCATAACAGCGCCCATGACCTTGCCAAAGTCACCCATGCCGCTAGCGTTCACCTTAGCAATGCTATCCTTGACAATTTGAGTGATTTCATCGGCACTTAATTGCTTAGGCGCATAGGCCTCAACGATCTTGATCTCGGCTTCGACACCATCAACCAAGTCTTGCCGACCACCCTTTTGAAATTCAGCTAAGGATTCCTTGCGTTGCTTAAGCTCACGCGATACCACGGTTAGTTCTTCGTCTGCCGTTAAATCATGGCCTTGCTTAACCTTTTCGTTGGTTAAAGCGGCCTTCATCATCCGGATAACGTTTAACGATAGTTTGTCGTGGGCCTTCATAGCGGTCTTCAAATCTGTATTGAGTTGGCTTTCTAAACTCATGTGTCTTCCTCCTAAAAAATTCAACTTATTATTCAGTCTACACCTTATTTTCCTGAGCGTCAGGTAAAGTTACCTGCTCCATTTGCAAGTGATTATAATATTGTCCCCAGTGTTCCATCGCTTCAATCACGGGTCGCAGCGTTTGACCAAACTCCGTCAGCCGATACTCCGTCTTGGGCGGAATCTGCGCATAAATTTGCTTTGTCACAACGCCGTCGGCCACCAATTCTTGTAGTTGACGAGCCAACATCCGTGATGAAATCGTGGGTAACCAGCGTTCAAAATCGCTGTAACGGGCTACTTGTTCCTGAAATAACCGGTACAAAATGACACTTTTCCATTTACCAGAAATAATTTGCAGCGTGCTTTCTACTGGGCAACCAGCGACACAGTCGTAAACCTTACGTTGCATGCTCATCTCATTTCCTCTCTTTATCGTGAATGTGTTCATCATACGCCGTTTTCCAGCTAAAGACGACCGTTAACCCTTACTTACATCAGTGTTAGTTACTCCCTAAAACTGCAGGATTGTTTTTAGCCATCAATTGGGCTACGCTAGCACCATGTTTAGAAATGAAAGGATGATTTTTATGACGATGATGCACGCAATTGGTTTTGACCGCCATTTACCAATTGAAGACAATCATAGTTTCTTCGACGTCACGGTACCGCGACCGGAGCCTACCGGACATGACTTACTCGTCCAGATTATCGCAACTTCAGTTAATCCCGTTGATACGGCTGTTCGCCGGAACACGGTGGGCATCCTTGAGCACCCCAAAGTGATTGGTTGGGATGCTTACGGAATCGTCACGGCAGTCGGAAACGACGTTCATGACTTTCAATCTGGTGATCGGGTCTTTTACGCCGGATCGTTCAAACGATCCGGTACGGACAGCGACTATCAACTAGTCGACGAGCGAATCGTGGGGCATGCACCCACGTCACTCTCACCGGCCGAAATTGCCGCAATGCCGTTAACCTCATTGACGGCCTGGGAAGCACTCTTTGAACAAATGCATCTGGACATTGATCACCCTGCCGACAACGCCGGTCGAACGTTACTGGTGATTAATGGCGCTGGGGGCGTAGGCTCTGTTGCCACGCAATTGGCCAAATTAGCCGGACTCACCGTCATCGCTACGGCCTCGCGCCCAGAGACAATTGCCTGGACTAAGCAGCACGGTGCCGACCATGTTGTCAATCATCGACAAGATGTGGTCGAACAAGTTCACGCACTGGGACTCGATACGGTCGATTATATTTTGGAACTTAGTAATCTCAACCAACATTGGTCCGAAATCGTTGACCTCATTGCCCCCAGCGGAACGATCGTCTCCATTACCGGTAGTAACACTCCCATTGACTTGCGCGCCTTAAAACAAAAGCGAGCCACCTTTGCTTGGGAATGGATGTATACCAAGTCATTTTATGAAACACCCGACATGCAGAGCCAACACGCCATCTTGGAACGAGTACGGGGTTTGCTAGATGCCGGTCGCTTGCAATCGACGTTGACCAAGACATTGACGCCTATCACTGCGGCTAATCTACGCCAAGCCCATGCTTTAGTCGAATCTAACCGAATGATTGGTAAAGTGGTGCTTACTAATCAGTAATTCACCACAAAAAAGCCTCAAGGCCAACGACCTTGAGGTTTTTTCATACTTGCAAAAAGAGCTTAAAAACGCTTCTTCTTGGCTTTACGCTTACGCGCAGCTTCTGATTTTAACTTCTTCTTCACACTTGGTTTTTCGTAAAATTCACGTTTACGGTATTCTTGTAAAGTACCGCTACGGGAAACCGTACGTTTGAAGCGCCGAAGAGCGTCGTCAAAAGACTCGTTTTTGCGAACGACTGTCTTTGCCATATAAAATTCCCTCCCTCCGAGCACAAATAATAACACCGGTTAAACATTGTCCACCGGCGTAACGGTTCTTAACTATTATACATAAACACACAAACCGCGTCAATAACGCAGGCAAATAAAATTTGAACCGTTTTATCTCTCGGGGTAAACTAGAGGAAAAGACCAGAGGAGTTGCTCGCTATGCAACAAATGACTATTTTCGTCATCTCCGATTCTTCCGGAGAGACCGCCCTAACCGTTGCCCAGACGGCCGTTTCACAGTACCCGACCATTCAAGTGAGTTACCAACGTTTCCCCTTCATCCAAACAGATTCAATTCTAGATGGTATTTTAAATTTAGCTAAAAAACAACGGGCGATGATTTTTCACACCTTGGTTAGCCCCAAACTTAGCCAACACGTCCGTGAATTTGCTGCAACGAATCATCTACAGCAGTTTGACTGTATCCAACCGGCCATGGATGTGATGCACCAAGCAACCGGGCTGGAACCCGAGGGTGTCCCTGGACTCGTCCACAATCTCAATGACACGTATTTCGACCGAATTGCCGCCATGGAGTTCGCCGTAACCTACGATGATGGTAAAGACCCCACTGGTCTGTTAAAAGCGGATATCGTCATTTTAGGGGTCTCACGGACGTCTAAAACGCCGCTGTCCTTATTCCTAGCCAACCGGAACTTACGGGTTGCTAATCTCCCGCTGTCGCCCAAAACGCAACTCCCAGACGAGTTGTGGCAGGTCGATCCCAAACGGATCTTTGGCCTAACCAATCGGCCGGAAATTCTGCGTAAAATTCGGCAAGAGCGCATGTTATCCTATGGTCTTCCCGCTGACAGTGCTTATTCTGACACTGCCAAAATTACAGAAGAATTAGCCTACGCGCAAAAATTGTATAAAAAGATTGGCTGTTTGGTTATTGACGTGTCTAATAAATCAATTGAGGAAACCGCTACGCTCATTATGGAAAGTGTCGATTACGACCTCATTCCCCACTCCTTACAAGACTAATTGGTTTCAATACATTAGCAGGCAGTATCAAATAAGCACGACTTTCAAACTGGCAGTTTGCCTTGAAAGTCGTGCTTATTTTAATTAACAATCGCTTTTAACGTTGAAGATAAGCGTCAACCGGAACCCCCGCCAAAACATCTGCTTCCAGGTCTGGGTTAAACTGTTGATGCTTGAGCATTGCTACTTCATAGCCATGCGGATTCACACCGTGCTTACGATCTGGGCCGATAACTGGCGTTTCCATAATTTTCGGTACCGTTGTTAACTGAGGATGATGGGCCACCGCATTCAAAACGTCAAAACCTAACGTCCCTAAGCCAATATTGGTATGCCGATCCTTGTGACTGCCCTGTGGATTCTTGGAATCATTCAAATGTACCACTTTCAGGCGATCTAGTCCGATTACATGATCGAACTCATTGAGCACCCCATCAAAATCTGTGGCAATCGCATACCCCGCATCACTCGTGTGACAGGTATCAAAACAGACTGACAGTTGATCGTTATGGGGAGTGGCATCAATAATCGCTGCCAACTCTTCAAACGACCGGCCAACTTCAGTCCCCTTACCCGCCATCGTCTCTAGGGCAATCTGGACTGGCGAATCGGTTGCCGTCAAAATAGTATCCAGTCCCTGGGCAATCTGGGCAATTGCCGCCGGTGCCCCGGCGCCAACATGGGCACCGGGATGAAGAACAATTTGCTTAGCGCCCAATGCCGCTGCCCGTTGGACCTCAGCCGTCAAGAATGAAATGGCAAATTGAAAATTGGCCGGTTTCGCCGTATTACCTAGATTCACCACGTAAGGCGCATGGACCACAATTTCTCGCTGTTCATGGTCCGCCATGAAAGTCTTAGCCGCGGGAATGTTTAGGTCTTCAATTGACTTACGCCGTGTATTTTGTGGTGCACCAGTATAAATCATGAAGACATTCTCACCATACTGAGCAGCCTCTTGGGCCGACCCCAACAGCATCTCTTTCCCTTTCATACTCACATGCGACCCAATTAAAAATGGTGTCATTTTATCTCATCCTTTCCGTGCAACATGACCTGAACAACCTGACGGCTGGCCGTTCCATTTTCCCATGAGCAAAATTTCTCATAAAAAGCGGCCTGCCGTGCTTGGTAGTCGTGAAAGGCCCCGTCTTGGCGCCAACGATCTAACTGCGCATAAAAAGCACTCGCCGTCGTCACCAATGGACCCGGAATTTCTTGTTCATAGTCAAAGTAAAAACCACGTAATTGATCCCGATAATGGGCCAAATCATACGCAAAAAATAGTTGCGGTCGCTGCAAATTCGCAAAGTCAAACATCACCGACGAGTAATCGGTAATTAATAAGTCAGAAATCAAATACAAGTCCGTAATGTCTGTCTCAGCCAACACGTGGACCCGCTCTTCAAACCCGTGAATATCAATGGCGTCCTTCACTAAATAGTGCGGTCGAATGATTAACTGCGTATTCGCAGGAACATGCTGGAAGAATTCCGCCAAATCAAACGGCAGATCAAACTGATAAACGCCAGGTCGAACTGCCATATCATCACGCCAGGTCGGCGCGTAAGTCACTACGGGACCCTTAGTTGATCCCAAAAGTTGCTGTTTCAGATCCGTGATCTCAGCCGGTAACGTCGTATATAACCGATCGTTACGGGGATATCCAACCGACAAGAATTGATGATGGAATCCAAACGCTGACTTAAAAATCGTCTGCGAGTATTGGTTAGGGGCAATTAAATATTGCCAACGACTAGCCGCCGTCTTAAACTCTTGATGATACGCAGCCGTCGTGGTTCCGGGAATCGCCACATGTTCAATGTCTGCCCCCAGTTTTTTAAGTGGCGTCCCGTGCCACGTTTGAATCACCGTTGTTCGCCGGTTCTGATGCCACCAATTTGGCAGTCGTGAGTTGAGTACCCAAAATTCAGCCCGTGCCATCAGCCACACCCAGCGTGGTGTGAACCGTTTGACCAGTTGAATCTGGGGATACTTTTTATGTAGCGCGGCAAATTCACGTGGTTTGACACTAAAATAAGCCGTTGTCCGGTATTCCGGCGCTGTAGCCACTAATTCACGATAAATTGCGGCTGGATTATCATTAACATCCTTGCCATTAAAGCTTTCAAAAACGACTTGTCGCTGTTTGATCGGTAAACAAATAAGCCCATCGTTCATCACGATGAGCCCATAGCGAGCAACCAGCTTCAATGACCGAATGATTCGTTGCAAACCGTTAGCCATTTGACGTTGCTCCTTTCAATTAAATTAAATCAACAAAACGTGAACGGAACTTGTAGTGCAAGTGAGACCCCACCAGCAAAACAAAGAACACAAATAACCAGAATTCCAAGGTCAACATTGGATGTTGCCAGAACCAGCCGCTCCCAATGAAGGATTCCCGAAAACCATTAACAATGTAATAATACGGGTTCAATTCCAACAAATGCACAAATGGTGCGGGGAATGACGTTGTGACAAAGTTAAACAGCACGCCAGAAACGTAAAATAACATCCGCATCACAGACTGCAAGAGAATATGGTAGTCTCGCACGAGCACACTGATACAGGAGTTTAAGACCCCTAAAGCGACGAGCAAGCAAATCATAGCGAAGAAGTAGTAAATCCATTGCAACCACGCTACCTTAGGATAAACGCCATTCAATAGGCCAATAAAGATGGAAAAAACCATCATTGTCCAAAAGGAGCTAAGATTGCTGACGACTTTAATCGTGGGCAAAGCGGATACCGGGAACTTCATCTTAGCCACCATATTGACCCGCTGATAGATACTCTTAGATGCATCCAGCGTGGCCCGGTTCATGAAGAACCACGGGGTAATCCCAATCACCATCCACGGGAGGTAGCTAACGCCATTCAACGGTTGACCGTGTTTTAAACCCACACCGAAGACTAACCAGTAAATCCCAATTTGAATCAATGGATATAAGTATTCCCACGCTAAACCTAAATAATGACTCTGATAACTCGCTTGGTCCTCATATCGAGAAATCCGAAAAATAATTCCCAAGCTTGAAATTTGCTCTTTAAATAAGGTCATGACCTCTTTCAAGGCACTGCACTCCTTTAATTAATTGGTTAACAATGCGACATACCGGTCAATCACCCGCTGGGTGGCTTGCCCGTCATTAGCACTGTTCCAATGTTGATTGAATTTGGTGAAATCTGTCGCGGTATCCGCGTGAATCGCAGCGGCCAGTTCAGCAGCCGTTTGTAAAGCTGGACTCGGCAACCACTCGAATAAGTCGGCCTGAACACCTGGATCTTGCGTGTAGGCCGGCAAATCAAACAAGTAAAACAACAAGCTGTGTGCATTGGACAATAAGCTATAGTCAAACGCAACTGACGAGTAGTCCGTAATCAGAGTTTCCGTAACGGTTAACAGTTCAGTGGTACTCAGGTGTTGGGCAACCACCACCTGAGTACCCAGTTCTTGTTGGAGCCTAGCTGTTTGATCTGCCAGTGCCGGATGCAACTTAACAATAACCTTCGCAGCTGGGTCTTGCTGTAAGGCTGTTACGAGACCTTCCGGTGGTCTGAAGGTGACGCCATCCCGATACGTGGGTGCATACAAGATCACCCGCTGGCCTTGTAATTCCGGTGCTAAGCGATACACCCGCTGGCGAGTTTTCGCCAACCAAGTAGCGTTAACTAACCGATCGGATCGGGGATAGCCCAAAATCTGCATCCGCTCAAAAGGGACGCGATAACTATTGGCAAACACCTGGCCCATTGCTGATGACCCCACCACGTAGTCATCAAATTGGTTATAAACTGCTTGAAAACGGCGCTGGTCGCTCTTAGGGCGCCGACTCGTTGTCGGATCATCCCAGCCAAACCGTTTAATTGCTCCCGCAGCATGCCACATTTGCACAATTCGCATATTTTTCGGGTGCCACAACCCGCCCAGAAAGGCATAATAATTATCACAAAACAAGAGACGTGCTTGCATCAGGCTGGGAATCCCCCGCCAAACGAAGTGCAGATCATCTCGAAAGACACGTGTGGTAATCCCAGCGGCGGCCAAGTGGGTGGCTGCCGCTTCATGCTCTGGTCGGTAAAACACAAGTAAGTCAACATCGGCGGGTAAAGCTGCTGCCAATGCTTTGATGAATGGCAAGTTATCACTAAAACTCAGTAAATAAACCACTTTATTTCGGTGACGCCTTGCACACAGTAGCGACATTAGTCGTACTAACCACAAATAAATCTCTTTCACGTTAATCACCAATATCACTAAATTTCGCTGCCCATAACATCGAGAATTATACCACATCTCCCGAGATAACCTAGCGAAATTTAAGAACCTTTAACATTCCACCATAAAATTCATAATGTCGGGCCATTTATAAAAAACAAAAGTGGCGAGCAATTAGTGCCCAACCACTTTTGACTTACCATTTCGGTTCATAGAAGTGTCCCAACACCTTTACCGTATCTGAGATACTAACAAAGGCCTTAGGATCTGATTCCTCCATAGCCGTTTCTAACTCGTCCATTTCGTAACGGGTAATCACCGTAAATAGGATTGTTTTTTCATCATGCCGGTAAGCCCCTTCAGCCCCATGAACAATCGTGATGCCCCGCCGCATGTGATTTTGAATACTATCAATCACCGTCTTAGGCCGGTCCGTAATCACCATGACCTGCATGCGCTGTTGCCGCGTAAACGTAATGTCCATGACTTTAGCATTTACGTAAAGCCCTAATGCCGAGTACAGCGCATAAGGCCACCCATAAACAAACCCGGCACTAATCACGATCAAACTGTTAAATGCGATGTTAATGGTACCAATGCTGCGCCCAGTCTTACGACGAACGACGATCCCAATAATATCTAACCCACCGGTCGAAATCCCGTTCTTTAAGGCAAAGCCGGTCCCGAACCCATTGACGGCTCCCCCAAAGATGGCACAGATAATGGGATCATTGGTTAAGTGAATCGGCTGAATCCAGCGAATCATCACCGACGCAAACAAGACACAGATAAAGGTAAAAATGGTAAAGGATTTCCCGATTTGTTTCCAGGCCAAGAAAAACATGGGAATGTTAATCAGAAACAGCCCTAAACCCGTCCCAATATGAAAGACTCCTAGACCACCCGTTAAGGTGTTCACCAACTGCGCTAACCCGGTCACACCGGACGAATAAATATGTCCGGGTGTCCAGAAAAAGTTTACCGCGATTGACACCAAGACACCATAAAAAAAGGCAACGGAAATCTTTGCCGTATAGGTATGCCGTTTGAACAACTGCTGCACATCATCCATGATTTAAAAACCGACCTCACTTATCTCGTTTCTTCTCATCTTTTATATTATGCTCGGCTTAGTATAGCATTTAATCTTGGAAACAACCACGGAATCTACCAGCTCTTAGCGAGTTTTAATTTTCCTGCCAATGGCGGGCAATAAATGCCGCACGACCCCCCGCTTCTTCTTGGTCAAAGCGATCCGGATTTTTTCGGTAAAATTGTTGATGGCGTTCTTCAGCCACAAAGAACGGCTGTACCACTTGGATCTGCGTCACGATTGGTTGATCAAACTGCTCACGAGCTTGTAATGCCGCTCGCGAGGCTACCGCAATTTCGGCCTGCTGCCGGCTATTCACAAAGATCACTGGCCGATAGTTACTTCCGCGATCTTGAAACTGCCCCGCCGCGTCCGTAGGGTCCGTTTGTTGCCAATACAGCTCAACCAATTGCTGATAACTGACAACGGCCGGATCAAACCAAATTTTAACAGCTTCCGTATGACCCGTAGTTTGGCTTTTAACCTGCTCATATGTCGGATTGGTCACGGTGCCACCCGTATAGCCCGACAATACCCGTTTAATGCCTGGTAACGTGTCAAAGGGCCGCACCATACACCAAAAACAGCCACCAGCAAACGTCGCCGTTTCAATTTTACTCATCATAATCACTCCATTTTCTAATGTTTCTATTAAACGGCTTTTTCACAGTCACGTCAAGCACCACTACCTAATCGACAAAAAACGAGCCCAGAGAAAATTCTGGACTCGTTGTGCTTAGAAAAAAGCTAGTGCCGTTTTAATCTTCAGTTGGGGCGTCTTTTTTGGCGATTAGCAAATCCAAATCCAACAATTGCTTATCAGCAACCGTGGTTGGTGCTTCCGTCATTGGTTCAGTGGCCTTCGAATTCTTAGGGAAGGCAATCACATCACGAATATTGTCACGCTTAGCTAGCAAGCGGGCAAATCGATCTAAGCCAATGGCCAGACCACCATGAGGCGGGAAACCATAGTCTAAAGCTTTCAGCAGGAAGCCAAATTGACTTTCGGCCCGTTCTGGTGTGAAGCCTAAGGCCTTTAGCATCTTCATTTGTAGCTCACGCGTATGAATCCGGATAGACCCACCGCCTAATTCTAGCCCATTTAAAATGATGTCATAACTCTGAGCGTAGGCTTTATGTGGATCTTCACCGTCGTTCAAGTAGTGCGCATCGCCTTCAGCCGGCATCGTAAATGGATGGTGCGCTGGGACCCACCGCTCCAGATCAACGTCGTAGTCAAATAATGGCCAGTTAACGATCCAGAGGAAGGCCCACTTGTTTTCGTCAATCATGTCCTGTTCCTTGGCAATCGCAACCCGCAAGTAACCTAATGTTTGCGCAACGACTCGCTTGGAGTCCGCCGCAAATAATAAGAGGTCGCCAGATTTGGCATCGGTGGCTGCTGTAATCTGATCGAACCAGTCACCTTCCTTAAAGAACTTCGCAATTGGACCGCTAAAGCCATCATCGGTAACTTTCAACCAAGCTAGACCCTTGGCGCCAAATCGTTCGATGTACTTGCCATACTTATCAAGGTCTTTACGACTGTATAGGTCAGCACCACCAGGTACGGCAATGGCCTTCACTTGACCACCATTAGCCACAGCACCGGAGAAGACCTTAAAGTCAGTATCGGCCATCATTTCAGACAGATCCTTTAATTCCATTCCAAAACGAACATCTGGTTGGTCAGTTCCGTAACGGGCCATTGAATCATCCCAGTCCATCCGTTGGAATGGCAACTTAACATCCACATTTAAGGTATCCTTCATGACTTTCGCAATTAAGCCTTCTGTCAAATCTTGGATTTCTTCAGCCGTCAAGAAGGAGGTTTCTAAGTCAATCTGGGTAAATTCAGGTTGCCGGTCGCCACGTAAATCTTCATCCCGGAAACAGCGTGCAATTTGGTAGTAACGATCAAACCCAGACCCCATTAATAGTTGCTTGAAAAGTTGTGGTGACTGCGGTAAGGCGTAGAAGTGTCCCGGGTAAATCCGTGAAGGAACTAAATAATCTCGGGCCCCTTCTGGTGTCGACTTGGTTAAGTTAGGCGTCTCAATATCGATAAATCCATTGTTATCAAAGTAACTGTGGACGGATTGGATAATTCGATTCCGCAACCGAATAGCACGTTGCATCTCGGGCCGCCGAAGATCCAGGTACCGGTACTGTAGACGTAACTCATCAGAGGCATTCAAATCATCCTTAATGTCAAATGGCAAAGCTTTGGATTTATTTAGTAGATTAATCCCCGTGACCCGGACTTCTACTTTACCCGTACGCATGTCTGCGTTAACTTCTTTGTCAGCCCGCGCAACCACTTGTCCCTGCACTTCAATCACATATTCGTTCCGTAACTGATCAGCCACAGCAAGGGCCGCTTGACTGTATTCTTCACTAAAGACCAATTGCACGATTCCTTCACGGTCTCGAAGATCAATGAAGATCAAACTTCCCAGGTCCCGGCGCTTTTGCACCCAACCCTTTAGAACAACGGTCTGGTCGAGATAAGCTTCATCGACCAAGCCCGCATAGGTGGTTCGTTTTAGATTCTTTTCCATTACTCTGCCCCTCTTATTTTGCCGTAAATTTAGTTGCGACGACATTTTGGAAATCTTGATAAATATCAGCCAATGGCACGCTGACTTCTTCACCGGTAGCCATCGACTTCAAGTTAGCCGTATGGTCCGCCAACTCTTGTTCACCAATCGTCAACGTATAAGCGGCATTAAGCCGATTAGCCGTCTTAAATTGGGCCTTAGGCTTCCGATCCAGATAATCCCGATCAGCCGTTAAACCTGACTGACGAATGGCCTGAACGATCTTGAGCGTTGCTAACGACGTCTGATCACCAATACCCACGACATAAACGTCCAGTGGGTGATTATCTGGGATTGCCACTTGCTCGGCCTGCATTAAGAGCACTAAGCGCTCAACACCAAGACCAAAGCCCACGCCAGGCATTTCTGGACCGCCAAGTTCTTCTACGAGACCATTGTACCGACCACCCGCCAGCACTGTCGTATAACCTTCGCCCAGTGCCGGTGAATCAGCCATAATTTCAAAAATTGTGTGGTTGTAGTAATCTAACCCGCGGACCATCGTGGCATCGACATCGTAATCAATCCCTAGCGCATCCAAGCTGGCCTTCACGCGATCGAAGTGCGCCGTTGCCGTTGGCGTTAAGAAGTCCAAAATCGATGGCGCATCCGCCACTAATTCCTGGTCGTGCTTGTCTTTACTATCCAAAACCCGCAATGGATTTTTGTGCAACCGTACCTTAGAATCGTCACTCAATTCATCGAAGTGAGGTTCTAAGAAGTCAATCAACGCTTGACGATAAGCCGTCCGCGTCTCCTGATCGCCCAACGTGTTAACTGCTAACCGTAAATGCGTCAGCCCTAGCTTGCCTAACAAGTTCATCCCTAAAGCAATGACTTCAACGTCTAATTCTGGTGCATCGCTACCAAAGGCTTCCACCCCAATTTGGTGGAACTGCCGTTGCCGACCAGACTGTGGTCGTTCATAACGAAACATCGGTCCCATATAATAGACCTTGTAAGGCTTTTGCGTTTCCGGTCCATACAATTTATTCTCAACGAAGGCCCGAACAACCCCCGCGGTTCCTTCTGGTCGTAAGGACAGGTGTCGATCCCCCTTATCCTTAAAATCATACATTTCTTTAGTTACAATGTCCGACGTGTCCCCAGATGTCCGTGAGAAAACTTCGAAGTTTTCAAACATGGGCGTCCGAATTTCTTCGAACCGATAGTTGGCAAATAATTGCCGCGCAGTGGCTTCAACAAATTGCCAGGTCTGTGAATCACCCGGTAAGATGTCGGCCGTTCCTTTTGGTCGTTGATAACGCATGTTCAATTCTCCCTTCTCATTGCCGCGGAAAATAAAAAACGCCCCTGTCAATTGACAAGGGCGCAGGTATGCACGGTACCACCTTTTATATTTTCTGCAGGATAACGTTGCAAACGAATGGTCGCTACTGCCACCATTAGCCTCAAAAGTGTCTTCAAGTTGCGCCCGTTCGTCATTTTCAGCAAGTTGACGTCTCTGTCAGCGGGGTAGGCCTTACTAGTCTTTCTCTTTGGCAATCTATTTTATTCTCCTTAAGAATACTGAATACACTGAAAAAAGTCAAGCTGTTCTGCCAAGTAACTCCTAGCTAACGGTGATCCTTGACCGTCAAATGGGTGACTAAATGCCGGACCTGGTGGCGACGATTTGACGTCGCATTCGCCCAATTTAGTAACGTTTGAGTTGACACGGTTTTAACCATCTCCCGCCGAAAGGAATGCACGATAAAACTGTGATAGCTAACGTGACCGGAATGCCAAGTAAACCAATTGGGAGCTAAGTTCTTTTCGGCCGCAGTTATTCGCTGATCTGGCCAGACTAAATACCGGTCTTGACCAGCATGCGGATAAATATCAATCTGCCACCCGGCATCGACATCACTAACCTCTTGCCAACGTTGCAAATGGCGTTGCCGATCATGATCAATCGCGTACAAGATCACGCTAACATACCGTAACTCAGGCTGGCAGCGTTCTTCTCGTAACGTTAATTTGGGTACGGCTGGCTTAGTTTTGGACGTCGTGTTTACGGGAACCGATCGGGGCGTTTGCCGAGACCACCAGGCAACCCCTATCACTAATCCTATTATTAATACCCCCAAAGCTCCCCACTTTTTCATCTCAACAGCCACCTTAAATTTTAAGCTTGATTCTGCCAGTTTATGGTTTATCTGTCAACTCACTGATGGCTTAATCAAAATTTTATGAGCGGCAGTCAGACTCCCAATTGAATCGTGCTATAATTAAGCTTAATTTCTAAAAAATGTGCTCATCATGAAAAAGTGTTAAGGAGATTGAACATGCATTTCAAACTTAAAAACTGGCCAGGCCTCGTCACCAGCCTAGTTATTCTCTTAGTCGCTGGTGGCTTATTGTGGGCATTCACCCAACATAATGCCGTCACAGCAACCGTCAGCAACTTGAACCTACGTAACGGTCCTGGATTAACGTATCAGGCGACTCACAAAGTCAAAAAGAATAGCCGATTAACAATCTTAGGCGAAAAAAACAATTGGTATCATGTTCGTGATAGTCAAAATCATTTCGGATGGGTTGCGAGTTGGTTGGTCGACCATCCCGGCAGTTTAAAACGCGTCACCAATTTATCCGAAGCGACGATTGTTCTCGATCCTGGTCATGGTGGTAGTGATTCCGGTGCTTTATCAATCGATCAAAAACACGACGAAAAGGTCTACACACTGGCTTTAGCTAAAAAAGTGGCCCAGCGCTTACGTGCCCGCGGCGCACATGTCATCATGACGCGTGATACCGATAAGACGGTTAGTTTGGCCGACCGCCCGGCACTAGCAAACACCAATCAAGCCAGTGCCTTTATCAGTTTTCACTTTGACTCCGCCCCAGCAGATAATCTGGGATCAGGAACAACGACTTACTACTATCATCGTCAAACTTCTTACGCTTTGGCAAAAGCGATTAATCAAGGCATGAACGACCTACCATTAGCCAATCGGGGCGTCAAATTTGGTAATTTTGAAGTCATCCGAGATAACAACCGACCAGCACTTCTACTTGAGATGGGCTACATCAATACCAAAAAAGACTTTAGCTATATTCGACGTGACGCCTACCAAGACCAGGTCGCAAAACGTGTTGTTGCTGGTCTAAGCACTTATTTCCAATCTGCATCCTAATGATTAAGAAAGAAGATCTGATTATTATGCTCACATCTGACTGGCTCCAACAGCTACCCCTTCCTAAAATCACGGCGATAACCCCGGTAGCTGGCGGTGATATTAATCAGGCATATCAGCTGATAACGGTTGAAGGACCAGTCTTCTTATTGGTTCAACCACACACTTCAGCGCAATTCTATCACCACGAAGTTGCCGGCCTACAGGCACTAGGTCAAGCCGTCAACGTCCCGGATGTTCTCGCAACCGGTGAAATTGAAGGGGATGCTTACCTCGTTCTCGAATTTTTAGAAACTGGTCACGGCAGTCAATATGATTTGGGCCAAGCTGTCGCCCGCGTTCACCGGGTAACCGCCCCACGCTTTGGGTTCGATACGGATAACCTCGTAGGTAAGCTCCCGAAACATAATCAATGGCAATCGGACTGGACAACCTTCTATCTCCAACAGCGACTGGACCCCCTAGTTCGTCGGGCCCAAGAACAGCACCTATGGACACCGCAGCGACAGGCAGCCTATGATCAAGTTCGCCAACGAATCATCACAGAAAATCACGGTCGTTTTATTCAGCCCGCCTTACTACATGGCGATTTATGGTCCGGCAACTATCTCTTCACTCAAGATGGTACGCCGACCCTCATTGATCCCGATGTCTTGTACGGAGATCGGGAATTTGACCTAGCAATGACGACCATCTTTGGCGGTTTCACGAGCGACTTCTACCGGGGATATCAAGACAGTTATCCCTTAACTCCTGGCTATGCCGATCGCTTACCCCACTACCAGCTGTACTATCTACTCGCGCACTTGAATCTGTTTGGTGAAACGTACGGTGACGCTGTTGATAACGTCCTCGCCCGTGGATAATCAAAATTGAAAAACCCACTGAGTTAGCGCAATGCCAACTCAGTGGGGCTTTTTTAGGCTTGTAACCACGCCAATAACTCGGCCAGACGAATCACTCGAATTTCCGGGTGGCTTTCATCCACAATCAAGTGTTCGGGATCAAACAGCGCACCGGCCATGCCAGCTCGATGCCCTGCTTGAACGTCTAAATTCCGATCGCCAATCATCAAGGCCGACTGGCGCTTGACCGCATATTGTTGGCATAACGCCAACAGGCTTGTGGGATCTGGTTTGCGCGGATAATCATCGTCGGCCGTGACCTGCCCCGAAAAATACTGTGCCAAATCAGCCGTTGCCAAACGATCCATCGCACGATGATTCCGATGCGTTAACAAAAAGTTACGCCCACCTGCCGCAACAGTTGCCGCCAAAATTTCAGCAGCACCGTCAACGACGGGCGCGTCAACTAAGCGGGGTTCCGCGCGCAACTGATACAACCGTTTTAAGCGGGAAACATCCAACTGGTACTCTGCCGAAAACCGTTGTAACGCTGTACCTAGGCTGTGTTGTCGCATCGCTTGATAGATTGCATCCTGATCAATTTCAAAATCATTTACCCCGCTGGCAACAAGCGCCTCTCCAAAGGCCGCCACCATGCCCGGATACGTGTCAACTAGGGTCCCATCAAAATCCCAAAAAAGCTGTGAATAGCGCATAAATCCTCCTAAAAAGCGAGTTCAGGACAGACGTCCTGGACTCGCTGTCTTTTCATCTAGTACGGAACAGGCATTAAGTAACCTGTCTGTCCGATTTTTCTCTACTGGTTTTTAAGCATCCGTATCAAACCAGATGGTTACAGGTCCATCGTTTACCAATGCCACCTGCATATCAGCACCGAACACACCAGTCGCCACCGTTAATCCAGTTGCCGCCAATTTCTGATTAAATTCATCATAGATCTGGCTAGCGTGCTGCGGATCACCGGCCCCCACAAAACTGGGACGATTGCCCTTTTTGGTATTGGCATAGAGGGTAAACTGCGATACTGACAAGATCTGACCACCAACGTCATTGATGCTCAGATTCATTTTACCGGCATCATCTTCAAAAACCCGCAAGTGACTAATCTTATGGACGAGATAATCAATCTGTTCGCTGGTATCTTGATCCTGTGCACCGACCAATGATAAAAATCCGGGTCCGATTTGACCATGCACAGCATTATCAATGCTGACACTTGCCTGGCTTACCCGCTGTAATAATACCCGCAATTCATGCCACCACCTTTCGTTAATGGAATGCCCGCTTAACGACATAAACGTCCGCGACATTTTTAATATTATCTAAAATTCGTTGCAGCTCAACGCGGTTCCGCGTTCCTAAGCTAATAGAAATGGTCGCCATCTTATTGTGATCAACCTTGCCATTAATTGACGTTAAGTACTTCGTATTATTATTAATCGTCCGTAAAACGTCATTTAACAGGCCGTTGCGATTGTAGCCTTGAACTTCGATGTCCGCATTGTAATTTGTCTTGTCACCAGCAATATTACCCCAACGAACTGCAACAATCCGCTCGCCATTTTGTTCGGCATTCAACACATTGGGACAGTCCTTACGGTGGACCGATACGCCACGGCCCTTGGTGATGTACCCAACAATATCATCTCCGGGAACCGGCGAACAACAATGACTCAGCCGAATTAAGAGGTTATCGACCCCTTCGATGACCACCGCATCAACATCTTTTTTATTTTTGCGGTCTTTCTTATCATTATCCGGTTCATTCTTAATCGTTTGATGTTCTTCTAGTAGTTCTCGTTCTTCTTGACGCCGCCGCTCATTTTCGGCAGCCTGACGAACGTCATCGGTCAATCGATTGACGACCCCTCGCGGCTGCACATCACCAAACCCAATTGCGGCTAATAAATCATCCGCATGTTGATAGTGCATTTTAGCCGTGACTTTATCCAGATTCTCTTTACTCATCAAAGCCTTGGGATCATACCCCAATTCATGAATGAGCCGAGCCACCATCTCTTGCCCTTGAACAATGTTTTCTTCCCGATCACTTTGCCGGAAGAACTGTTTGATTTTGTTCCGGGCCCGGCGAGTCGAGACCAATTTCATCCAATCTCGACTCGGCCCGGAAGAACTAGCAGACGTCCGAATGTCGACAATATCACCGTTCTTAATTTCGTAATTCAACGGCACAATTTTACCATTAATGGTTGCACCAGTCGTATGGTGCCCCACTTCAGTATGAATGGCATACGCCATATCTAGTGGCCCCGCGCCCTTAGGTAACTCTAAAACGTCGCCTTTAGGAGTGAACGCATAGACATGATCGCCAAACAATTCGCCCTTAACGCTATCCATAAAGTCAGAAGCGTCATCCGTATCTTCTTGAAGCTCGATAATGTGCTTGAATAAGTTCAGCTTGTCACCCGTGTTGGTTGTCTGAACCTTATCCTTAACGCCTTCCTTGTAAGCCCAGTGAGCAGCTACCCCATATTCAGCCACGGCATGCATTTCTTTCGTCCGGATCTGAACCTCTAAGGGTTTGCCCTCTGGCCCGATAACAGTCGTATGCAATGATTGATACATGTTGGCCTTAGGCATCGCAATGTAGTCCTTGAATCGACCGGGCATTGGCTTCCATTGTGAGTGGATCGCTCCCAAAACGGCATAACAGTCCTTAATCGTGTCGACAATGACGCGGATCGCGAGTAAGTCATAGATCTGGCTAAACTGTTTGTGCTGGTCTTTCATTTTACGGTAAACGGAATAAATATGCTTCGGTCGCCCATAAATTTCTGGATCAATCTTTAGATCACTGATAGATGCTTGAATGTCTTTAATTGCACCCGCGATATATTGTTCCCGCTGATCACGGCGTGAATTCATCAGGTGCACAATTCGGTAATACTGTTGTGGGTTCAAGTAACGTAACGAGACGTCCTCCAGTTCCCACTTAATTGTACTAATCCCTAAACGATCAGCTAGTGGAGCATAGATTTCTAACGTTTCATTAGCAATCCGCCGTTGCTTATCCGGCCGCAAGTGTTCTAGCGTTCGCATATTATGCAGCCGATCCGCCAATTTAACGATCATCACCCGGATGTCCTTGGACATGGCCAATAGAAGCTTACGGTGATTTTCCGCTAGTTGTTCTCGATTGGATTTGTACTTAATCTTCCCAAGTTTGGTCACGCCATCCACAATCAAGGCAACGTCATCGCCAAAAAGTTCGCGGACATCCCCCAAAGTGGCCCCCGTGTCTTCTACAATGTCATGCAAAAAACCGGCAGATACCGTTTCGGGGTCCATATTCAGATCTGCTAAAATCCCGGCTACTTGAATGGGATGCATGATATAGGGTTCGCCCGATTGACGATGTTGGTCTTGATGGGCCACAGTTGCAAAATGACAGGCTTTAACCACCATTTCCACATGCTGCGCATTCATGTATTTACCGACTCTTGCAATGACTTCATCAGCCGTCCAGACACGTTCTTTGGTCATATGGACGCCACCACCCTTAGTTTTTAAATTATGATCTTATTTGTTTGTGCGTCTGGGCTAACCCATAACTCACGTATGATAGACACAGGTAGACAATCGCGAGATACCACGTATACTGCGGTAACCACCCAATTGCACCAACGAGATACGTCAGTGGCCAAATCAATAGCCACCAGCCTGGCTGGGCGTGTTGGTAAATTCGCCGACCAAGACCAATCGCTAATCCCCCATTGATTAGTAACAATAAGCCACCAAACCGCCAAACCGGACTTAGCCCAATTAAGGTACTCACTATCGGTAACCCAATCCCCACGATTACCGCTAGCACCCAATAACGCCAACCAATCTTTTCCCAAAAGGCCATCCAACTTCACCTAACTCTCTTAATAATTGCAACTATTTTAGCATGTTTTCAAAGAGATTTCATCTGCTTATCTCGGTTGCTGCAGCTCACAAACCACCGAGACCGCAGATAACAGATATAATGGTGCCGTTTCAGTTCGTAAGATCCGCGGACCAAGTCCCGCTAAAATAGCCCCTGCCGCCTGAGCTTGTGTCACTTCCGCTGGACTGATCCCACCCTCAGGACCAAATACGGCCAACAAGTGTTGCTGAGGATGCAGTCGTTGTAATTGCTGATTTAAGGCGGCCTGCTCACCTTGCTTAGCAGACTCTTCATAAGCCAGAATGGTAACGTCAGCCGACGTTAACAGTACGGTAGCCAAGTTAGGGGCATAACTCACCGTTGGTCGTCGTAAGCGATGTGCTTGTTCAGCTGCACCATGGGCAATCTTGGTGAGCCGGGCTAGTTTCTTGGGCACCTTAGTGGCTGACCACTTGGCAACGGACCATTCCGCCCCAAAGAAGATGATGTGGGTCACACCTAATTCCGTAGCCTTTTGGGTAATCCACTCTGCCTTTTCTTGTTTTGGTAGCCCGCAAGCAATGGTTACCTCAACTGGGAGTTCAACGGCTGGTGTCGGTACTGTCGTTAACGTCACCGTCGCCTGATCGGGCGTCACAGTGGCCAATTGTCCATGAAAAAGCTGGGCTTGGTCATCCACAAATTCTGCCACTGATCCGACTTCAGCTCTGAGAACCGTTACCCAATGATGATAGATGGCCGCTGGCAACGTCAAGTTCGTGCCATCAACACCCGTTTCATCTAAAAAATACCGTTGCATGCCTATTCATCCTCCGTTGGCCTATGAGCAATTACGCCACGCCAATCCTTCATCTGTAAGATGTTGTCAATGACGAAACCTTGTTTTTCTTGGGCCGCAACCACTTCAGCTAACTTGTCGGCGATAATTCCTGACGTTAAGAAATAACCACCTGGCGTCAAGTTCTCCCACGCCTGCGGAACTAGTGGTAAGATGATTTCCGCTAGAATATTGGCCACTACTAAATCAACCGGGTGATGGATGCCCTTTAACAAATCATTGGGCTTAGCCACAACATCAGTCGCAATGGGATTTAAATCAAGGTTGGTTTTGGCTGAACGTACCGCTACTTCGTCTAAATCAAATGCTGTAATCTGATTAACACCGAGATACTTCGCGGCAATGCTCAAAACACCGGACCCAGTTCCAACGTCATACATCGTCTCACCACCGCGAACCACCATTTCCAAGGCAGTCATGGAAAGGCGCGTTGTGGGATGGGTTCCCGTTCCAAAGGCCATTCCAGGATCTAAACGAATGACGTGTTCGTTAGGTTGGACGGGGGTATATTTCTCCCAGCTTGGTGTCACGGTTAAGTAACGGGTCACCCGAACCGGATGGTAATACTTTTGCCAAGCAGTGGCCCAACTCTCATCATCAACTGCCTTCGTGGTCACCGTTCCTGGCGTTGGGTCTAAACCAAATTGGGTTAACTCCTGCACGCGTTGGCGAATCGTTGGTAAGATCTCTGGCACGAAGATTGTTTCGGGATAATAGGCACTAATCTCGGCACCACTCGTTCGATGAGGGATACTGTCAAGATCAACGATTTCACCATATTTTCCTGGCTTTAAATTAGCATAGTCTGCGGCATCATCAATCTTAACGCCACTAGCACCGGCTTCTTGTAAAATGTTACTAACGGCTTCTACCGCTTCATTAGTTGTCATTACACTGACTTCCGTCCATTGCATGTAAACGCGCTCCTTTGAAAAATAAATTTAAATGAGAAAAAGCCGGCGACAACCAACATTGTCACCGGCTTCCACTGAACATTAAAGAATTAATCGACCCGCTTAAACCTTCTCAGCATCGGTCGTGTGGCCAGCGTTGCGCTGCTCCCGTTGGGCAAGATGTGTTTCCAAATAATCTAGCATATCTGCCTCATTTTGAAACACACGTGGATGCTTTTGCTTGTGCAATCGCAAATCAATCTCGTTAATTCGCTGACGCCCAGTCCACGTATGACCATAACGAATGATTACCCGGTTATTGAGCGAATCGCGACCGAACTTAAAGACGTAGACGCTCTCTGGCGCCATCAATGGCCGAATATACGACTTCTCATAGCGATAATTATGTTGTCGTAAAAATTCCTTGGTTCGACTCAGCATGGTAATCACCTCCTATTTAATGACAATCCACTCGGTTCTCAAAACATTTTAAGGCCGTTTCGGTTGCCCAAACACTTTAAAATGTATCAATGACTAATAATAGTGGATTTTTCACTGGATTGCAACCAAAACGCCCAGAATCCTTGGGCCATCCATGAAAAAATTTCAGACCACCTTTACCGCATTTGAAACCACTTACATTATAACATAAACCCTGGCCCACTGCTGATAAAACCCACATAACAATCAAAAACCGTTTTTAGCGTTTCGATTGCATTTTATAAGAAAATCGTTGAGAATAGAGGATAGTTAATATTTTACTTAAGGAGGATAATACTTGTGTTAAAAGAATTTAAAGAGTTCATTGCCCGGGGCAATGTCATGGATCTGGCTGTCGGGGTAATTGTTGGGGCTGCGTTTACTGCCATTGTTAATTCTTTAGTCACAAACATCATTAACCCATTACTGGGGATCTTTGTCGGCAGCATTGATTTTTCTAATTTGGTCTTTACCGTAGGCAGTGCGCATTTCCGCTATGGCGCTTTCATCAACTCAGTGATTAATTTCTTAATTATTGCGTTTGTTGTTTTCCTACTCATCAAACTGATTAATAAGCTGATTGCCAAACCGGCGGAAGAACCTGAAGAAGCCGTCCCATCCCAAGAAGAAAAATACTTGCAGGAAATTGTGGAATTATTGAAACAAGATAAAATTGAGCATTAATGTTAGAGGCGTTCCCGGTGGTGGCAGAGCGTCTTTTTTACATGATGGCTATTGAATTCTTGACATATTAAACTAGCACTGATTAATTTTTGCCATCACTCACCACAAAGTTCCCCTTACCATTCCCTTTGAAAATGCTATACTGTGACAAGATGCTTTAACAAATTAGGAATATCTTAAATAACAAATCATGTTATTGGAGATGGGAATTAGAGGTCATCAGAATGAAAGAAGAGGAACGTGATTTTACAGAAACTGACTGGCAACGTGCTCAGACAGCTGTATTCAATGAATATGACCGTTTTGTTAAACAGCTCCACGTTGAAGGCGTTGATTACACCATTCTTCAGGCGCGTCGCATTGTCATTTATCAAGATTTAATTGAAGAATGGCGTCACAATGCTGCAACACTCAAAGTTGACTTAGAAGATAATACCCAGGCCCTGACAATCTTTGAGGATTTGGCACTTAAAGGTAAGAGCCACCTTTTGGAACGTTGTGCCAAGAAAATGGAAAATTGGCCGGACTATATCCCCTCACCCCTGACGATTTGGCTAGAATTGGCTGAAGACGCTGAACGAGAGTAACCCAAGCACAACATTCGCAATTGCTCATCAATTTCGGTACACTTTTAGTATAAATACAGGAGGTCTTAACAATGAATAAACTCACCCGTCTTTTAAACTTCTCCAGTCTATTGATGAATGTGTTATCAATTGTTTTGATTCTACAACGTATCCACAATTCTCGACGAGAACAACGTTAGATTATAATATTTTTTCAATCAGCTTGAACTGTTGTTTAGGCTGATTTTTTTCGTTTTATAGTCACCCATCTAACGACACTTAATCAGCTTTTCGCTTGCCATATGGCAACACTATTACGGTTGCAGTATACTTAGTTTAAGAGATTATTCAACTAGCTATTTGATAATCAAGGGAGGGCCATAATGTCAAAACTATTCGATTTTCTTTTCGGATTTTTCATTTTGGTGTGCTTTCTGTCTGTAGTTGTTCATTACTGGCAAATTTTGCTAATATCCCTAATTATTATTGCAATCATAATAATTAGCAATCACGTGTATAAAAAGCACACGAACAATACTTCAAACTCCGAGTCTCGAATTACTCCGTTACTCGATGAATCTTCCACTAGTTCACAATCTATTGAAGATACAATGAACACTATGAGTAACGATCAACCAAGTGCCGCCAGTGACCACCCCTTAAATACAACGGATTCGCTGTCTTCCAACGAGAATACAGTGAATCTGAATTCTTTCTCCAAAAAAGAAATTGATTTTTACATGGCAAATTACAAGTTTAATCCGAACAAGCCCGGAATCTT